>OCTV010000474.1_pt1 | contig 16027 bp, 17 predicted proteins | sample 1539101 | NCBI WGS metagenome assembly OCTV01 (sample SAMEA3991422, study PRJEB22521) | metagenome | biome: anthropogenic terrestrial biome; feature: sewage plant; material: sludge | place: Sweden | collected 2012-09-26 | reverse complement strand
GGAAACTATGTATATATTAATGGTGATGGTAATGGTACGGAAGCATTTTATTTCCAACCTTTCTCTCAACCTCTTGCAAAATATTTGTCTCAAAATGTTTCATCTAAATTAGGTGCTAACAATAGAGGAATTCATTATAATGAATTCCCAGTTAATTTACAGCAGGAATTCCCATCATCACTTGTTGAACTTGGATTTGTTTCAAATTATGATGAAGCTATGAATCTAGCTAAATCAACCTATCAGAATAAGATTGCAGATGGAATAGTAAAAAGTATATCTCAATATCTTGCAAACAATTAATTTTTACAAGTCCATGTAAAAAAATACATGGACTTCGTATTTTATGTTGATATATTTCTAAATTTATATTATAATTAATATTTAGAATGTTATGGGGGTGTATTAATGTTCAAAATAGTAAATAAAAGACAGCTTAATGAACAGGTAGTTTTAATGGAAATTGAAGCTCCGTTTATTGCTAAGAAAGCTCAGGCTGGGCAGTTTATCATTTTCAGAATAGATGAGAAGGGCGAAAGAATTCCTTTAACCATTGCAGATTATGATAGAGAAAAGGGTACAGTAACAATAATTTTTCAGACAATCGGACGTTCTACAAGTCAGTTAGCTCAGCTAAATGTAGGTGATGCAATCCTTGATTTTGTCGGACCTTTAGGTGTTGCAACACATTTTGAAGAAGGCATTAAAAAAGTTGCCGTCGTCGGTGGCGGAGTTGGTTGTGCAATTGCTTATCCACAGGCTAAAATGCTTTATAGAAATGGTGTTGAGGTTGACCTTATTGCCGGCTTCAGAAGCAAGGATATTGTTATTCTTGAAGATGAGATGAAAGCAGTATCAACAAATCTTTATATAACAACTGACGACGGAAGTTACGGAACAAAAGGCTTTGTTACAAACGTATTAAAAGACCTGATAAATAACGGCCGTAATTATGATGCAGTAGTTGCTATCGGACCTGTTCCTATGATGAAGTTTGTTTGCAAAGTTACAAAACCATATGGAATAAAAACATTAGTGTCATTAAATCCAATTATGGTTGACGGAACAGGAATGTGCGGTGGCTGTCGTGTTACTGTCGATGGCAAAATTAAATATGCCTGTGTTGACGGGCCTGACTTTGACGGACATCTTGTTGACTTTGATGAGCTAATGAATCGTAACAGCTCATATAGAGAACACGAAGCTAATCATATTTGCAGACTTACAGGAGGACAAAGAAATGCCTAATATGTCACTTGAAAAAGTTAAAATGCCTGAACAGGATCCAAAGATTCGTGCCAGAAACTTTAAAGAAGTTTCTTTAGGCTATACAAAGGAAATGGCTATGGAAGAGGCACAGAGATGTCTTAACTGTAAGCACAAGCCTTGTGTTAGTGGATGCCCTGTTAATGTAAGAATTCCTGAATTTATTGAGCAAGTTGTAAAAGGGGATTTTGAAAAGGCATATGAAATAATAAAATCAACAAACTTTCTTCCTGCTGTATGTGGACGTGTTTGTCCACAGGAATCACAGTGTGAAATCAAATGCGTAAGAGGCATAAAAGGCGAACCAGTTGCCATAGGACGTCTTGAAAGATTTGTGGCTGATTATATAATGTCACAGCCGGCTAAAGAAATTGTGAAACCTGAGCTTAACGGGCATAAGGTTGCAATTGTCGGTGCTGGTCCTTCAAGCCTTACCTGTGCAAGTGACCTTGCAAAGCTTGGTTATGAAGTGACAATTTTTGAAGCATTCCATACTGCTGGTGGAGTTCTTATGTATGGTATCCCAGAATTCAGACTTCCCAAGTCTATTGTTCAGAGTGAAATTGATTCACTTAAAGCTATGGGCGTTAACATTATGACAAACATGGTTATTGGTAAGGTACTATCAATTGATGAGCTTTTTGATATGGGTTATGAATCTGTATTTGTTGGCTCAGGCGCTGGACTTCCACGTTTTATGGGTATTGAGGGCGAAGCACTTGTAGGTGTATATTCAGCTAATGAATATCTTACGAGAATCAATCTTATGAAGGCATACGTTGAAGGTTATGATACACCAATTATGAAGTCAAAATCTGTCGCTGTTGTTGGCGGCGGAAATGTTGCTATGGATGCTGCAAGAAGTGCTATGAGACTTGGCGCTGAGCATGTTTACATAGTTTACAGACGTTCAGAGGAAGAAATGCCAGCAAGACGTGAAGAACTTCATCATGCAAAAGAAGAAGGCATTGAATTCCTTTTCCTTAATAATCCTGTCAAGGTTGTCGGAGATGGCAAGGGTAAGGTTTCAGGACTCGAATGCGTTAAGATGGAACTTGGCGAGCCTGATGCAAGTGGCCGTCGTTCACCAAAAGTAGTTGAAGGTTCAAACTATACACTTGATGTAGATACAGTTGTTATGTCAATAGGTACATCACCAAACCCACTTATCAGAACTACAACAACAGGACTTGATGCAAACAAGCGCGGATGTCTTATTGTCGATGAAGATATGCTCACAACAAAAGAGGGCGTTTACGCCGGTGGTGATACTGTTACAGGCGCTGCAACGGTAATTCTTGCTATGGGTGCTGGTAAAACTGCTGCAAAATCTATCGACGAGTATATATCTTCAAAGAAGTAGCAGTAATAAAAAGCAAATTATTTATGAATACTATTGAAATATTATAAAAAAATGGTATAATAATATAATTAGTATTAATGTAAATAATTTTCGGAGGTATATAATGTTAGATTTTTTCCTTATCCCAATGCAAAGTGAACAAACAAAAGGATCAATGCTTACTCTTGCAGTTCCTTTTATTCTTCTTATTGTTGTTATGTATTTTATTATCATAAGACCACAGAAGAAGAAAGAGAAAAAAGAAGCTGAATTAAGAAGTAGTATCCAGGTTGGTGACGAAGTTGTTACTGCTGGTGGTATTGTTGGTATAGTATTTTCAATTAAAGAAGATTCTGATAATAAGAATAATTCAACAGTTGTTATTGAAACTGGTGGGGACAGAAGTAAAATCCGTGTTAAAAAATGGGCTATCTATTCAGTGGAAACTATCCACGATACTAGCGTAAAATAGTATATTAAACGCTTATCCTGAATAAAATTTATTAACATAAATTTTTGGAGGGGTAAAAATGCAAAGAAGATCAACGATAAATTCCTTTAAGTCATCCCGTCTTTATTGTACAGCAAGTTCTTCATTTGTTGGTATAGTTGTTATTCTTATCTGTTTGCTTATATTTTCACTTTTTATGACAAAGTTTGATGCACCAGAGCCAATGGTTTCAGTAATGTCAAGTCTGGCACTGTGTGTTGGTGCTTATGTTGGTGGATATATAGCAGCAAAAAGAAGACGACAGAATGGAATGATTATCGGAATTCTCACAGGTATTTTTATTTATTGCGTTATTTTCTTTGCAGGAGTAATTTTCGCTAAGAACTCTATTACTTTCAGCTTTTTGACAAAGCTTATTATGACTTTGATTTGTGCTGCTATCGGTGGAGTTTTTGGTGTTAATTCAAAAGGCAAAAGATATTAATTTTGCACATTCTGTGGTAAAATTGAATAATAATTTTTCTTGGAGGGGTATTATGAAGCACATCAAGACTATCAACAAAGCAAACCTTAAGAAATCTGCTGAAAAAGGCGGCTGTGGCAAGTGCCAGGCATCATGTCAGTCAGCTTGTAAAACTTCTTGCACAGTTGCAAACCAGAAATGCGAAAGGGATGCATAATCCTATTAAATTAAAGGGGCAGTAATTGCCCCTTTACTTTTTTGCAAATATTAATAAATTAATTTCAGAGGTATTATAATGATACATAAGTATAAATTAAATGGCTTGAATATTGTTCTTGATGTCAACAGCGGTGGCGTTCATATTGTTGATGATCTTACATACGATCTTCTTGACAATGTTTTCCCGCCATTTGAGGATAAATGTCCTCAAAAGGTAATTGATAAGCTTTCGCAATTCAATAAAGTTGAGGATATTGAATCCTGCTATGATGAAATTGTTCAGCTTTATAATGACGGAATTCTTTTTTCACCTGATGACTATGAAAAATATGCAAAGAATTCTGTTGCTTCACCAGTAAAAGCAATGTGTCTGCATATTGCTCACGATTGCAATCTTCGCTGTGAGTATTGCTTTGCTTCAACAGGTGACTTCGGCGAGGGTAGAAAGCTTATGCCACTTGAAGTGGGCAAGCAGGCTATTGATTTCCTACTTGAAAATTCAGGCGACAGACAGAATCTTGAACTTGACTTCTTCGGTGGGGAACCACTTATGAATTTTGATGTTGTTAAGCAAGTCGTTGAATATGCAAGAAGTAGAGAACAAGAATACAACAAGAAATTCAGATTTACTATAACAACAAATGGTATTCTGCTTGATGACAGCAAGATTGATTTTATAAATAAGGAAATGTCAAACGTTGTACTTTCTATTGACGGAAGAAAAGAAGTCAATGATAGAGTAAGAAAGCGTGTTGACGGTTCAGGAAGTTATGATAAGATTATTAAAAGCTTTAAAGATCTTGTTGATAAAAGAGGGGACAAGGATTACTACGTACGTGGTACTTTCACAAAATATAACCTTGACTTCTCAAATGATGTAATTCATCTGTATGAGCAGGGTTTTGACCAGGTTTCTGTTGAGCCTGTAACCGGTAGCCCTGAAGATCCTTATGCAATAACTGAAAAAGAATTGCCTGTTATTTTTGCTGAATATGAAAAGCTTTCACAAAAGCTTATGGAAATCAACAAAGATAAATTCCGCTGTAACTTCTTCCACTTTATGCTTGACCTTGATCAGGGCCCTTGCGCAATCAAGAGATTAAGAGGCTGTGGTTGCGGCAACGAATATGTGGCAGTAACACCAGACGGTGATATTTATCCTTGTCATCAGTTTGTTGGTAAGGAAGAATACAAAATGGGTAATCTTTCTGACGGAACATTCAATATGGACATTAAAAAGGAATTTGCTGATGCACATATATATTCAAAGCCTGAATGTACAAAATGCTGGGCAAAGTTCTATTGTAGCGGTGGATGCAACGCAAACAACTATAATTATGAGAACGATATCCATAAAGCTCATAAGTTATCATGTGAGCTTCAGAAAAAGCGTCTCGAATGTGCAATAATGACAAAAGCTGTAAAAGCTTTGGAAGACTAATAAAAAACACCTTAAAGTAATAAACTTTAAGGTGTTGATTTTTTTATTGATTTAATGTACCAAGGCTGAGTGCTTTGAGGTAAGCGTTTATAAATCCGTCAAGGTCACCGTCCATTACGGCATTGACATTTCCGATTTCAAAGCTTGTTCTGTGATCTTTTACAAGAGTATATGGCATAAATACATATGAACGTATTTGTGCGCCCCAGGCTATTTCCTTCTGAACACCTTTTATATCTTCAATCTTTTCAAGATGTTCTCTTTCTTTTATTTCAAGAAGTTTTGACTTGAGCATTTTCATTGCGTAATCTTTATTCTGGAACTGACTTCTCTGTGTTTGACATGAAACAACAATTCCAGAAGGAAGATGCGTAATTCTTACTGCAGAGTCGGTTTTGTTGATATGCTGTCCACCAGCTCCACTTGCTCTGTAGGTATCAACCTGAAGATCTTCTGTCCGTATTTCAATTTTAGCATCATCATTAATTTCTGGCATAACTTCGACAGATGCAAAAGATGTATGCCTTCTTCCTGATGAATCAAAAGGAGAAATTCTTACAAGTCTGTGTACACCTGCTTCGGACTTCATATATCCATAAGCATTTGTACCCTCAATCAGGATTGAAGCACTTTTTATTCCCGCTTCATCACCATCAAGATAATTCAGTGTTTTCACCTTATAGTTATGTCTTTCTGCCCATCTTGTATACATTCGGAATAGCATTTCAACCCAGTCCTGAGCCTCTGTTCCACCGGCACCAGCGTGAAAAGTCAGAATTGCATTATTGCTGTCATATTCACCAGTCAGAAGTGTGGATAGAGTCTGCACTTCAAGATTTTTTTTAAATTTCTTTATTTCGTTGAGAATATCCTGTTGTTCTTCTTCATCACTATTTTCCTCAATAGTGATTTCAATAAGTGTTATTATATCTTCAAGTTGTGAGGATAGCTTATTATAGGTGTTTACTTTTGATTCAAAGCTTTTAATTTTTTGAAGGATTTTCTGTGAGTTGTCCATATCATTCCAGAAGTCGGGGTCAGAACTAATCTTCTGCAACTCGGAAATTTCCTTATTTGCATTATCAATATCAAGCACTTCTTTAAGCTCTTTTATCTGCGGACGGAAGCCCTCCATCTCAATTTTAAGTTCATCAAGTAATATCATAAAATTTTCTCCTTATCAGAAAACTGTTCTTATTATACATTATTTTTACAGTTTTGAAAAGAAATTTTTTTGCTTACTTTAAATTAGATATTAATTGTGTTATAATAATAAAAAATAATATTTTTCTGGAGGAAATAATGTCTGAATATATTGGAACAAAATGTATTGTTTGTTATGATTATTTTAAAAAGGATGATGACATAGTTGTTTGCCCTGAATGTGGAACTCCTTATCATAGAGAATGCTATTTAAAAGAAGGCAAATGTGTTAACAATGTTCTTCATTCCAAGAATCAATCATGGAAATCGACATATAAAAAAGAAGAAAATGAAACTGGCACTATAAAATGTGCAGTCTGTGGTGAAGAAAACCCGGAGAATGGTTTGTTCTGCTTAAAATGTGGAAATCCAATTAATAAAATGGGCTCTCAAGGCCAACAAACTCAGCAGGGTGGTTTCAATCCTTTCTTTGCACAGGCTGTGAATATGACTCAGGAAATGAATCCTGAAAATGTTTATAAACCTGATACTGAAATTGATGGAGTAACCGTTAAAGAATATTCTGATTATTCTGGTTCAAATTCATTGTATTATTTAGCACATTTTATAAGATTTGATAAACTTAAAAACAAGCTCTCAGTAAACTTCAGTGCTTTACTGTTCCCAAGTCTTTACTTTTTCTACAGAAAAATGTATGCTCAAGGAATTATTTATTATCTTATTTCTATGATAATCAAGATTCCACTTATATATGGATTTTTGCAGGGCGATTATTTTGACGGAACTTTCTTGCAAGATGCATTATCGTCTGCTCTTTCATCCAATACACTTGAGTGGATGGTAACTGGTTCAAATCTGATTAATACTTTTATGATGTTCTCGGCGTCCTTGTTTGCTAATTATTTCTATTTCAGAAAAGCCAAAAAAGATATTATCAGAATAAAGTCTATGGACAAATCTGATATTGAAAAAGTGGAATTGATTAAAGAAAAGGGAGGAGTTTCACCGAGAAATGTTTTCATTGTAGCTGCTTTTCCTTTTGTTGCTTTAATAATATTATTAGTTATCGCAAAGTTTTTTTAGGAGGTTCACATGAAAATAAAAAAAGCTGTTATTCCTGCTGCAGGATTAGGTACAAGAGTGCTTCCTGCCACAAAATCAATGCCAAAAGAAATGTTACCGATCGTTGATAAACCCGCAATTCAATATATAGTTGAAGAAGCCGTAAAAAGTGGAATTGAAGACATTCTTATTATTGTTAGCCGCGGTAAAACTACTGTTGAGGACCATTTTGACCGTTCACCAGAGCTTGAAAAAAGACTTCTTGAAACAAATAAACTTGACGTATATGAAAATATAATTAATATAACACAAATGGCAAACATAGTTTTTGTGCGCCAGCAGGAACAGAAAGGTTTAGGCCACGCAATACTGCAGGCAAAAAGCTTTGTAGGTGATGAACCCTTTGCTGTTCTGTATGGCGATGATGTTATTATTGGTGAGGATCCGGCTTGCGGACAGCTCTGCAGAGCTTATGAACAATACGGCTTAGGGACTGTCGGAATGAAACAGGTTTCCGAAGAAGCTATTTTAAAATATAGTTCTCTTAATACATCACTCATAAAAGACAATATTTTTTCAGTTACAGATATGATTGAAAAACCAAAAAAGAATGAAATTCTTTCACTTTATTCTATTCTTGGAAGATGTGTACTCCCAGCAGAGATTTTTTCAATCCTTGAAAATACTCCTGCAGGAGCAGGCAATGAAATACAGCTTACTGACGCGATGAAGGTTCTTGCAACGACAAAAGGAATGCTTGGCGTTGATTTTACAGGAACTAGATATGATATGGGAAGTAAGCTTGGAATACTTCAGGCAACAGTAGAAGTTGCATTGAAACATCCTGATGTTAAGGATGAATTCAGAAATTACCTGAAAAATATTGTAAAAACATTATAATTTTTGTTGACAAGCTACATACATTCTGATATAATTTTAATGTTATCCTTGCTCACAATTATATTTGTGGGCGAAATCCAGAAGGAGGTGTTTTTACAATGGCAAAAATTAATGAAAGCTATGAGGCTGTTATGGTCTTTAACACAAAGCTTGGCGAAGAGGGAATAAAAGCTCTAGTTGCAAAGTTCACAGAGTTAATCGAAAGTAACGGTACACTTGACCTCGTTAACGAATGGGGAAAAAGAAGGCTTGCTTATGCTATTGAGGACGAAACAGAGGGTTATTATGTGCTTTACAACTTTACTTCAAAGACTGATTTCCCTGCAGAGCTTGATCGTATTCTAAAGATTACAGATGGCGTACTTCGTTCACTTATCACAGTAAAGTAAGCAACGGGAAGGACGATTAATTATGCTTAACAGAGTTATTTTAATGGGTAGAATAACACAGGAATTGGATTTGAAATCAACTCCAAGTGGTGTTCCAGTTTTGCAATTCTCAGTTGCTGTTGACAGAGGTTTTGTTAAACAGGGCGAAGAAAGACAAGCTGATTTTATTACTTGTGTGGCTTGGCGTCAACAAGCTGAATTTATCTCCAAGTATTTTGGAAAAGGTCGTATGATTGCTCTTGAGGGTAACCTTCGAACAAGAACATATGATGATAAAAACGGTACGAAACATTATGTTACTGAGGTTTACGTTGATAGTGTTTCATTCACAGGTGAGCCAAAGCAGGGTGGAAATTCAAATTCTAATTATTCATCTAACTATAATAATTCACCAGCTCAGAATACCAATCAGCAGAATGCTACAGTCAGCATTGGTGATATAAGTGATTTTGAGGAAATTTTAAGCGATGATGGAGTTCCTTTTTAAGATTAACTGACTGATTAAAATGTGTTAAAGGAGGATTAAACAATGGCTATGGATAGAGAAAGACCTCAGAGAAACAATAAAAGAGCTCGTAAAAAGGTTTGTATGTTCTGTATTGACAGAGCAGAAAAAATTGATTATAAAGATATTGCAAAGCTCAGAAAATGTTTATCAGAAAGATCAAAGATTTTGCCACGTCGTGTAACAGGTACATGTGCATATCATCAGAGAGAGTTGACAATTGCTATTAAGCGTGCTCGTCACCTTGCTTTGATTCCTTATGTAAGTGACTAATCAGCATTTTAAGCCCGAACATTGTTCGGGCTTTTTGTTTTGTATTGACAAGTGGAAAATTTAGTGGTATCATTATCTAAAGTGTTATCGGGCTGTGAGGATATTCTGAACAGTTGGATTTCTATATTGAGGATACTATGCCCTTTAACATTTTGTTAAAGGGCTTTTTGTTTGTTTTGGGGGTGCTTGTATTGGACAAGAGAATTGCAGTCGCAGGAATCATTATTGAAGATACTGAGGCTGTTGAACAGGTTAACGGTGTTCTTCATAAATATGGTTCAATTATTATTGGAAGATTGGGATTGCCATACCGAGAACGTGGTGTGTCGGTTATCTCAGTGATTATTGACGCTGACCCTGATGAAATTAGTGCTTTGACTGGTGCGATAGGTAAAATTTCAGGCGTTTCCGTAAAATCAGCTATATCAAAAAAATAAGGAGAAATGATTATGTATAATGTAAGATCAAAAAAAGCTGAAGAATTTATTAATGATGAAGAAATTCAGGAGTCACTTAAATTTGCGGAGGAAAATAAATCAAACCGTGAATTGATTGAGAGTATTCTTGAACGTGCAAAAGATGCAAAGGGCATTACTCATAGGGAAGCTGCACTTCTCCTTGTATGTGACTTGGATGATTTAAATCAAAAAATGTTTGATATAGCTTTTGATATCAAGCAAAGAATATATGGTAACAGAATAGTTCTGTTTGCTCCACTATACCTCTCGAATTATTGTATAAATGGATGTGTTTATTGCCCATATCACGCAAAAAACAAGCATATTCAAAGAAAAAAGCTTACCCAGGAAGAAATAAAGCAGGAGGTTATTGCTCTTCAGGATATGGGACATAAGCGTCTTGCTCTTGAAACAGGTGAAGATCCTGAAAATAATCCTATTGAATATGTTCTTGAAAGTATCAAGACAATTTACAGCATTAAGCATAAGAATGGTGCAATAAGACGTGCAAACGTAAATATTGCTGCTACAACAGTTGAAAATTACAGAAAGCTTAAAGAAGCTGGAATTGGCACATATATTTTATTCCAGGAAACTTATAATAAGAAAGCTTATGAAGTTCTTCATCCAACAGGACCAAAGCACAACTATGATTATCATACAGAGGCAATGGACAGAGCTATGGAGGGTGGCATAGATGACGTAGGTATCGGTGTTCTCTTCGGACTCGACAGATACAAATACGAGCTTGTTGGTCTTATGATGCACGCTGAGCATCTTGATACAGTTCATGGTGTTGGACCTCATACTATCAGTGTTCCTCGTGTAAGAGCGGCTGATGATATTGACGCAAGTGAATTTAAAAATGGTATTACAGATGAAATCTTTGAAAAGATTGTTGCTATTATAAGAATTGCTGTACCATACACTGGTATGATAATTTCTACAAGAGAATCAAAGGCTGTTCGTGAAAAGGCATTGAAAATTGGTATATCACAGATAAGTGGCGGCTCAAGAACAAGTGTTGGTGGCTATTGTGAAGAAGAAAGAGATAATACAACTTCACAGTTTGACGTTAATGACACAAGACCATTGGCAGAAGTAATGCAATGGCTTGTTGATAGCGGTTATATTCCATCCTTCTGCACAGCTTGCTACAGACAGGGAAGAACTGGCGACAGATTTATGCCTCTTGCAAAATCAGGTCAGATTCATAATACTTGTCTTCCAAATGCATTACTTACTTTATCTGAATATGCAATTGATTACGGTGATGATAAATTTAAGGAAAGCACAAAAAAGCTTATTAAAGCTGAAATTGAGCATATTGATAATCCTGTCCGTAAGGAAAAGGCAAAGGAATATCTCAAGCTTATTGAAGAAGGTCAGCGTGATTTCAGATTTTAGTAATTAGGGGGTATCTCAATGGTATCAGAAATTAATCAGACCCCAAAAGCCTTAAGATTGCATATTGGTGTTTTCGGCGGAACAAATGCAGGTAAATCTACACTAATTAATGCCGTTTCAGGTCAGAATATTTCCATTACTTCGCCTGTTGCTGGAACAACAACAGATCCAGTATTCAAGCCAATGGAAATTATTCCACTTGGTCCTGTAGTTTTTATTGATACAGCTGGACTTGATGATAGTTCTGAGCTTGGTGAAATAAGAATGAAAAAATCCCTTCAGCAGTTATCTGCCTGTGATGCAATTATCCTTGTGATTTCTGCTCAGACTTCAAATATAAAAAAAGAACTTGAATATTTTAAAATTATAAAAGAAAAGAATATACCTGCTTTTGCTGTTATAAACACTTTCGGTAAGAATGTTGATAAAGATAGCTATAATGATATTGAGCTTGATAAGATTTTCATTGATTTAGAAAAGGATGAGATTACTCCAGTCAAAGAAAAGCTAATCAGTCTTTTAAAAGATAAGGTTGAAGATCCTGTTCTGACTGGTGATTTAGTCAAGCCTGGTGATTTAGTAATATTGACTGCTCCTCAGGATATCCAGGCCCCGAAGGGAAGATTAATTCTCCCGGAAGTTCAGGTAACCCGTGATCTTCTTGATAATGGTTGTATGGTAATGACAGTTACATCACAGAATATAGAAAAAGCTTTTGAAAGTATAAAAATAAAGCCTGCTCTTGTAGTAACAGACTCACAGATTTTCAAGCTAGTCAACGACACAATACCAAAGGATATTCCGCTGACATCATTTTCATTGCTAATGGCAAAAATAAAGGGCGATATGGATTTGCTTATTAAAGGAGCAAGTACCATTGATGCTTTGGGTGATAATGATAAGGTTGTAATTCTTGAAAGTTGCGCTCATCACCCGCTTGAAGGTGATATAGCAAGAACCAAAATTCCAATGCTATTGAAGAAATATACTGGGAAGAACATTGATGTAAAAGTAATTTCAGGGCCTGTTGCTCCTGACGACTTATCTGAATACAAGCTTGCAATTCATTGTGGTGGTTGTATGCTTAATCGGAAAGCTATGATTGAAAAACAGAAGATGTTCGAAAATGCAGGCGTTCCAATGACAAACTTTGGCGTTGCTATTGCTTATATGAACAAAATGCTTGACAGAGTATGCTACTAAATAAAAATCCTTGCATAAATAATATGCAAGGATTTTTTTATATCTGAATTTCAGTAAGTTCATTAAGATTAAAAGGAGTCTGTTGATAAACACAGTAGTTAAGCCAGTTTGAGAACATCAGATTTGCGTGACAGCACCATTGTGATTTCGGAGTTTTTTCAGGATCATTATCAGGGAAATAATTATATGGTACTTTAATGTCAAGTCCTTTACTTAAATCTCTGAAGAATTCATTAGCAAGTGTGGTCCTGTCATATTCGGAATGTCCTGTTATGAAATATTGCCTGTTTGTCCTGTCACAGACTATATGAACACCGCTCATGTCAGATTCAGTAATAATTTCAAGCTTTGGTACTTTTTCAATATCTTCTCGTTTCATATCTGTATATCTTGAATGTGGAACATAAAAAACATCATCAAAGCCTTTTAATAAAGGGTTATTCTCTGTTGTTATCCTGTGTGGGAATACACCGAATATTTTTTCTTCAAGAAGATATTTTTTAATTTTATAATGATGATAGAGTCCTGCCTGTGCTCCCCAACAAATATGTAAAGTAGAGAACACATTAGATTTTGACCAGTCCATTACTTCGCAAAGCTCGTTCCAATAATCAACCTCTTCAAAATCAAGTTGTTCAACAGGAGCACCAGTAATAACAAGTCCGTCAAACTTTTCATCCTTGATTTCATCAAAAGTCTTATAGAATCTCAGCATATGTTCAGCTGAAGTGTTTTTTGATTTATGTGAAGCAAGCTGAATAAGTTCTATATCAACCTGGATAGGTGTATTACTGAGAAGTCTTAATAGCTGTGTTTCTGTTTCTATTTTTTTAGGCATAAGATTAAGAATGCCTATTTTTAATGGACGTATATCCTGATGGTCAGCCCTGTCGTCTGACATAACAAATATATTTTCATTTTCCAACGTAGAATATGCTGGCAAATTATTTGGTATTTTAATCGGCATAATTACCCTCCATATACAAATTCAATTTAAAGTATAGCATATTAATCGTAATCTTTCAACATTTATGTTCCGGAATAACAGCTAATTCATAATTATTGGGCGTTATAAAACGGAAAACTGTTGAAATTTATTATGCTATGGGGTATAATAAATATAACATTTTTAAAGGAGCGGAAGATAATGAGCGAAAAATTAGTTGATACAATTGGTTATGTTACGGAGTTTGACAAAGAGGTTGGGGACGCACTTAATCTTGAACTTAAAAGACAAAGAAGAAATCTTGAACTTATTGCAAGTGAAAATATAGTTTCACCGGCAGTAATGGCTGCTATGGGAACCGTTCTTACAAATAAATATGCTGAAGGTTATCCAGGAAAGAGATACTACGGCGGATGTGAATGCGTTGATATTGCTGAAAATATTGCTATTGAAAGAGCATGCAAGCTTTTTGATGTGAAATTTGCCAATGTACAGGCTCATTCAGGTGCACAGGCTAATACAGCAGTATACTTTGCTTTGATTAACCCAGGTGATACAGTACTTGGTATGAGTCTTGCTCATGGAGGACATTTAACACATGGTTCACCAGTAAATATTTCAGGAAAATACTATAATTTCATTCCTTATGGTCTTGGCGATGATGAAACAATTGATTATGACAAGGTTGAATCCCTTGCAAAGGAGCACAATCCAAAGCTTATCGTTGCTGGTGCAAGTGCATATCCAAGAGCAATTGATTTTGAAAGACTATCAAACATTGCAAAAAGTGTTGGTGCATACTTAATGGTTGACATGGCACATATTGCAGGACTTGTTGCTGCTGGTCTTCACCAGTCACCAATACCATATGCTGACGTTGTTACAACGACAACACATAAGACATTGAGAGGTCCTCGTGGTGGACTTATTCTCACAAACAATGAAGAAATTGCTAAGAAGATTAATAAAGCAATCTTCCCTGGTATTCAGGGCGGACCTTTAATGCACGTTATTGCTGCTAAGGCTGTTTGCTTTGGTGAAGCTTTAAAGCCTGAATTCAAAGAATATGCAAAGCAGGTTATTGAAAACGCACAGGCTCTAGCAAAAGGACTTGTAAAACGCGGATTTAACCTTGTTTCTGGTGGAACAGACAACCATCTTATGCTTGTTGATTTACAACCATTCAATATTACAGGTAAAGAGCTTGAGAAGAGACTTGATGAAGTATATATTACTGTCAACAAGAATGCTATTCCAAACGATCCACAGAGCCCATTTGTAACAAGTGGTGTCAGAATAGGTACACCAGCAGTAACATCAAGAGGACTCAAGACTGAGGATATGGAAAAGATAGCTGAATTTATTTATCTCACAGCTACAGATTTTGAGAACAGCGCTGACAAGATTCGTGCTGGCGTAACAGAAATCTGCAACAAGTATCCTCTTTACGAATAATTGTATCATTCACCATTGAAAGCAGTTGATCTATTATGAGTAAAGAAAAGTCGGGAATTACTGAACAGGAATTTCTTCTGTGTGAAAAAACCTGGATTTTTATTCTTCTATCAACAGTAAGTGGATTTTTAGGCGCATTTACTGTTATAATGCGAGGCGGAGTATTCTGCAATGCTCAGACAGCAAATTTTGTATTTATGGCCGCAGCATTAGGAAAAGGGAACTTCAGCAAAGGACTTTATTATTTAATACCAATAACCGCTTATTTCGCCGGTTCTTGTATTTCGGAATATTTACCTACAAAAATTAAGAAGCTTTTCGGTGTGCGTTGGGATACTCTACTGATTGGTTTTGAAATTATAGTAATTGTTGTTTTAGCGCTCCTTCCTGAAAGTTTACCAGTTCAGATATCACAGATAGGAATTAATTTTATTTGTTCAATGCAGTATAACACATTCAGACAAGCTGAAAATATACCAATGGCAACAACTTTTTGTACGAACCATCTGAGGCAGACGGGGGTTTTCTTCGTAAAGTGGTTAAAGAATAGAGATGAAAGAGCATATTCTAAAAGATTTTTCAGGCATCTTAAAATGCTCTTATCATTTGTAGCTGGTGGTGTTATATCTTCAATAATGTGTACTTTTTTCCTTGGAAAAGCTTTGCTTGGAGCAGCAATTCTTTTATTGATTATATTTATAAGACTGCTTCACGCTGACCTTACAAAAGAAAAAAATCTGTTGAATAAAATTCCAGCAGGGCATTGATTATAAAACTATAAAAGCAGGGTTACCCCTGCTTTTATTAAATAAGAAATCATTATAAAAAAAGTGTAGAGGCAGGTTTTTATGAGAAAATCTACAAAATTAAATTCGGTTTTTAGGGCAACTATTTTTTCTGCTTTGGCAATAATTATTTTTTTAATATTCATACCTAAAATTATTTTGTATTGTACATCTTTGTTTGGATTTTCACTTGACAAAAAAGATTTATATGTTCGCTACATATTGGGGACTATTGTCAGAGCGCTAGGAATAGGTGAAATTGGCCGGCACGCTCCGCACTCTCGAGGACAAATGGAGA
>OCTV010000471.1_pt1 | contig 16036 bp, 12 predicted proteins | sample 1539101 | NCBI WGS metagenome assembly OCTV01 (sample SAMEA3991422, study PRJEB22521) | metagenome | biome: anthropogenic terrestrial biome; feature: sewage plant; material: sludge | place: Sweden | collected 2012-09-26 | reverse complement strand
GGCATGGATATCGAAGCAGTGGCAGAGCATACCCCAGAGCTTTTATACAAGGAGTATGTACATCCTCTGGTAGGACTACAAGCATTCCAGGCAAGAAATATTGCCTTTAATCTGGGACTGGAAGGGGACAGTTTTAAAAACATGGTTAAATTTATTACCAACTTATACCAGGCATTTGTCCAGTCTGATGCCACCTTGTTTGAAATCAACCCTTGTCTGAGGGATGGACTTGGCAATATTATCGCGGTCGACTGTAAAGTTTCTTTGGATGACAATGCCCTTTTTAGGCATGCAGACCTCGAAGCCCTTAGAGATACCGACGAAGAAGATCCGGCTGAAGTCGAAGCGAAAGCTTATAATTTGAATTATGTAGCGTTGGATGGAAATGTAGGGTGTATGGTCAATGGTGCTGGTCTCGCTATGGCTACCATGGACATCATCAAACTATCTGGTGGCGAGCCGGCCAATTTTCTTGATGTTGGAGGTACTGCAGATGCTGCCAGGGTCGAACAAGCTTTCAGAATTATTTTAAAAGATCCGGCAGTAAGAGCAATACTCATCAATATTTTTGGTGGCATCGTCCGATGTGATCGTGTGGCTCAAGGTGTCGTAGATGCTTACAAAAATATCGGCCAGATCAAAGTGCCTATCATCGTGAGACTTCAAGGGACAAATGCTGAATTAGCCAAAAAAATCATCGATGATTCGGGGCTCCGGGTTCGATCAGCCATTTTACTTAAAGATGCCGCCGCATTGGTAAAAGAAGCGTTAGAGTCTTAATCAGTCAATAACTGACAAATCACATTGACACCACTATCCTTATTTGAGATAAATGAATATATAAGACAGGTCATAGCACTCAATTTTACTGAACCTGTCTGGATCAGAGCTGAAATCAATCAATGTAGTTTTTCTAGAGGCCACTGTTATCTGGATCTTATAGAAAAAAAAGAAGAAGGCGAGGACATCATAGCCCAGGCAAGTGCTGCCATCTGGTATAGAAATCTGAAGTTTATCGAACATAAGACCGGTCCCGGATTGAGCCAATTGTTGCAAAAAGGAGTCCAGGTGCTCCTTAAAGTAAAAATCGATTACAATGAACGATACGGCCTCAAATTTAATGTCGAAGATATAGACACTTCCTTTACACTGGGACAGCTGGAGCTAAAACGCAGAGAAGTACTGAATGAACTAGAAAAAAAAGGACTGATTGAAAAAAACAAAAAAATACTGTTACCAGCGGTAATACAAAAGATAGCTGTCATTTCATCAGAGCGCGCAGCAGGTCTGCAGGACTTTATCTCCCACTTGCAGGAAAACGCCTATGATTTTGCCTTCCGTTGTGAACTATTCTCTGCAGCCATGCAGGGAAAAAATGTAGAACGCGAAGTCATTCGTGCCTGCCTGGACATCCTCAAAGAAAAAGAACCTTATGATGCGGTGATCATCATCAGAGGCGGGGGATCCAAACTAGACCTTTCCCCCTTTGACGGACTTAGACTTTGTATGCAATTGGCAGATATGCCCTTTCCTGTCATCACCGGTATAGGACATGACATAGACCAATCTATTGCCGACCTGGTGGCCCACACCAGTTTAAAAACCCCAACCGCGGTGGCCAACTACCTGATAGATCACAATGTAGGCTTTGAGTCCAGCTTGTTTGAAAGGCTCAGGCATATCGAGACTTTTGCTCATCAGATCATTAAAGACCAAAATCGACGCATACAACGGTCTGCGGAATCTATTAAATACCTCGCAATTCAAACTATTCAAAATCATAAATTTAAGCTGAATCAGTACCGGTTAGATTTAAATCAAAGACCTTTGATGATGATCAAAGCCTATCAACTGGAGCTCGACAGTGCCCACAAGGTATTAAACCTGATAGATCCTTATACTTTATTGCAAAGAGGATATAGTATGACCACCAAAGGAGGTATACTGATTAAAAATATGCAGCAGGTCAATGCCGGCGACATCATAGAAACTCGCCTGGCGAAAGGCACTATATCCAGCATAGTTAAATAACATCAATTTAATTGTACATGAAAAAATCAAACCTACATAAATCGGATCTCACATACGAACAAGCAAAATCAGCACTGGATAAGATCATCAAGGACATTCAAAATGAAAACCTTTCAATTGATCTCCTGGCAGAAAAAATCAAACAGGCGCAGGAGCTTATCACTTATTGTCAAATGAGATTGAGGAATATTGAATCCGAAGTCAAATCACTCATAGGTGACGAAGAAGAATAACCTAGGGTTAATATAATAAATAGCTAGACGCTGACGATTTCAACTTTAACCATAAACGAAACTATCCCAAGTCAGCAGGATAATGTAACCCAATTATTTTTCGGACTCTATCTAAGGTACTCGTGAGCTCTAAAGAAAAATCCAAAGGCATCAGCTTGCTCTCTTTTTGGTCTGCTTCTACACATTCCTGGACCTCTTTCATCTCGTAATAAAAACCTCGGGATGGATAATCCCACTTCTTGATTTCTTTGGAGCCATCAGGTCGTAAGATCCAGATTTCGTTTGACTCATGCCACCTAAGAGGTATTATGATTGAGCCTTGTTCAAAGTACAAAATAGCCTGACCAGCTGACTCATACATGATGCTGGATTCGAGGTAGGCAGTAGTGCCGCGATTATATTTAAAGAGCAAATTGCAGGATTCGTCGATGTCATTCACGATGACTGCCTGAGCGTTGATTTCGTCAGGACCTCCCAATAACAACAAGCTTAAAAATATCGGATAGATGCCAATGTCTAAAAGTGCTCCACCGCCCAATTCATTTTGAAGTAACCTGGAGACCCCTTGTGTCAGTCCCCTTTCTTTGCCTTTAAAACAGAATTCCGCTTTTAAGTGTAGCATATGTCCAAGTGAACCTTGCCGACAAAATTCATTTAACCATAAAATATGAGGCATAAATCGTGTCCACATAGCCTCCATCAAGAATACGGATCGCGCTCTGGCCAAAGCTACCAAAGCCTCAGATTGATGAAGATTGATAGTAAAAGGTTTTTCACATAGAACAGGAATCCCTTTTTCAATGCATTTTGAAGCCAAAACGAAGTGTAAATGGTGAGGTACTGCAACATATACTGCATCCACACTGGCATCCGATATAAAATCATCGTAATCACCGTAAGGCACCCCTCCATATAATGCTGTAAAGTCCTCAGCTTTAGCCAAGTCCCTTGATGCTGCAGCGCCTACCACTCCAAGGCTAGTTTGAGTTAATTCTTGAGCAAATTTGTGCGCTATTCTCCCCAACCCTATTATTCCCCATCTAAACATTAGCAATTTATTTACAAATATTTTAACATTTTAAGTTATATACAGATTATTTTTGCATCACAAATTATTGATCGCCCCAATAATTCCCTCCAATTTACTAATTGTTTCCAATTTAAAATTTTTACTTAAACAATAACAAAACATTTAAACTATGGCTATTAATCTTCTCGAAATGCTCCAATCTCAAATTGGTGGCGAGCTAGCAAGTCAAGCTAGTAAATTCTTAGGTGAATCTGAATCAAACACTTCAAAAGCAGTTGGATCCATTCTTCCAACGCTTCTAGGTAGCCTTGCAGGTAAAGGTTCTAGCGAATCTGGAGCCCGTGGTATATTAGATTTTATTAAAACCAATAATATTGATGGTAGCATCCTCAGCAATCTAGGTGGTTTGTTTTCCGGTGGACAAGGTACTGACAGTCTTTTGAATGCTGGTGGTGGAATACTCAAATTTCTGGTTGGTGACAAACTCGGATCTATCGTAGATGTCATCTCCAATGTAGCTGGTGTAAAGACTGGTTCTTCTTCATCGTTATTAAAAATGGCTGCACCTCTTTTAATGGGTTTTGTAGGTAAGTATATCAAAGAAAAATCAATTGATGCCTTAGGTTTAAAAAACTTATTAGGCGGACAACGTGATTTCATTTCTAAAGGGGTGCCTTCAGCTTTAAGTAGCGTATTAGGTCTTGCAAGTACTGCAGGTAACACTGCTTCTACTGCAAGCAAAATGACTTCAGGTGGTGGATCAAGCAATACTTCAGGTGGTGGCAACAATATGCTTAAATGGTTATTGCCTTTACTCTTATTAGGAGCTTTGGCTTATTTCTTAGGTCGTAAAGGCTGCTCAAATTCTATGGAGTCTCCAGCTGCTGCTGTAACGGCGACTATGGATGCAGCTAAAATGGCTGCTGACTCTGCAGCTGCTGCTATGAAGAGAGTGGCTGATAGTATAGCTGCCACAGTGAGCAAATTTTCTTTGCCAGGAGGTGTGGAACTAAATGCCAAAAAAGGAAGCTTTACTGACAAAATCGCTACTTATTTCTCTGATGCAAATGCCACTTTAGACCCAAATATGGCTTTTGCATTTGATGGTGTAAACTTCAAAACCGGATCAGATTCTTTGACTGCTGAATCATCAGCTCAATTGGATGAACTGGTCGCCGTATTGAATGCTTACGCTACTGTAGCTATTAAAGTAGTAGGTCATACAGACAACGTAGGCAATGCTGCTGCTAATAAAAAATTATCTGATATGAGAGCTAAATCTGTAAAAGCTTATCTTGTTGGAAAAGGTGTAGCCGGTGCAAGAGTAGCTACTGCAGGTATGGGACCTGACAAACCTATCGCTGACAATGCTACCGAAGAAGGCAAAGCAACCAATCGTCGTGTAGAAGTCGTCGTAACTAAGAAGTAATCCTATTTAATTATAGATTAGAGCCAATCCGTCGATACGGATTGGCTTTTTTTGTTTATGAAGCTAGTTTGAACAGCTTTTTAGCAAGTTTTGATCATACAATAGGTATTAGAAAAGCGTTTACTTTTAGAAAAGCTTTAAATTTGGATACTTCGATATGATAAAAAACCTGATCAGACTGACCCTTGCCTTATCAATCTTATTGATCTGTTTAAAGATTTCTGGCCAATCTGTCCTCAACAAATTCGATATAATTGGGCGCCAAAAAAAGATTGATATACCATTTCAATATGAGAATCACTTCATTTTATTGAGGGTCCTTCTGCAAAAATCATTTCCCCTCAATTTTATTTTTGATACGGGGGCAGAAAACACGCTTTTGCTCAAAAAAGAATATTCAGATCTACTAGGACTCAAATACGATAGGAGGATTAAACTTTTAGGATCCGATCACACAGAAGAAATGTATGCTTTAATCACCAGAGGTATAGGATTTAGCTTCTCGCCTACTGTATCCTATTCACAAGATATCCTGGTACTGGAACAAGATTTTTTTCAATTAGAAGAACTCACTGGCCTGTATGTGGATGGCATCATGAGTGGAAGCTTTTTCAAAACCTATATCACCCACATAAATTATAAATCCAGGTATCTTTCATTTATTCAGCCTAATGCGTTCAGAGTATCCCGCAAGTATGTCAAAGTGCCCATTGAATTAAGTAATGGCAAAATCTATGTCAACGCCACGGTCTCTATCAACAACAAGAAAATACCTGTGAAATTGCTGGTGGATACAGGCGCAGGCTTACCTTTACTATTGTATACCGACGCCAATCCAAATTTTGCTCCACCTGAAAAATCCATCCCTGGAAAGCTTGGTAAAGGACTGGGCGGGTTTCTTGAGGGGCATATCGGCAAGATCAATGAGTTGCAATTAGAGTCTTTTAAATTCCCTAATACTGTGACTAGTTTTCAACAACTGGATTCATCGGTAACCGTCCAATTTCAAGATCCTAACCAACGTAATTTTAGAGATGGACTCATTGGGAATCAATTGCTCAATCGGTTTGACATATATATTGACTATCAAAAAAGTATCATGTATATGAGCCCTATTAAAGATCTATCAAAAGAATTTAATGTGGATCGTAGCGGAATGGATATCCTGGCTACAGGTCATGAGCTCAAACAGTATATAGTAAGCTCTGTCCTACCAGGCTCTCCAGCGGCCAAAGCTGGCCTGAAAAAAGGTGATTTTATAAAAAAAGTAGTAGGCTTGTCATCCAACATTCTTTCCCTGGACCAGATCATTGCTATTTTCTCCAGGAAAGGTCATAGGAAAATAAAAGTCCAATATATCCGAGACGGCGAAATCTATAAAACAGTCGTAGAGCTTGAAGATTTGATTTAACTACTTTGTATCCTTCGACATGGGATCCTACCTTAAATCTGCATTCCAAATTTAGAGTTAAAATTATTTACTTTTGATCTGTGTATGATAGCCTTAGACAATGTGTAAACGACCTCGATCGCCTGGGCGAAGTCGTCAAAATCAAAACCCCCGTAGACCCTGATCTTGAAATATCAGAAATACATCGTCGGATACACGATGCTCAAGGCCCGGCGATTTTATTTGAAAATATCATCGGATCGAAATTTCCTGGCTTATCAAATCTGTACGGCACTACCGAGAGAATCGAATATTTATTTCATAAAAGTATTCCACTTATAAAAGCACTCGGGGCTTTGCGAAGCGACCCTTCGTTGTTGTTCAAAAAACCATCTACTTATCTTGGCCCAGCGCTCAAATCGAGGTACGCTTTGCCCAGAAAAATAAAGCATAGGCATCTGGCTTTTGAATGCAAAATTGAAGATCTTCCGCAGATCAGGTCCTGGCCTAAAGACGGAGGTGCCTTTATTTTGTTGCCCCAAGTGTTAACCCTTCCGCCCGGAAGTACCAATTTGATGGAATCCAACCTTGGCATGTATAGGATACAACTATCTGGTAATCAATACATTAAAAATAAGGAAATCGGTCTACACTATCAACTCCATCGAGGGATAGGTAATCATCATAGACAGTACCTCGACTCCGACCAACCATTTAAAGCAAGTATTTTCATAGGAGGTCCTCCTGCTAACGCTTTGGCTGCCATTTTTCCATTGCCCGAAGGCATGTCAGAGCTCACTTTTGCAGGGCTGCTCAACGGTCGAAGATTTCCTTATTCTTATCATAACGGGTATTATTTATCCGAGCAAGCTGATTTTGTCATTACCGGCACAATAGACAAATCTGCTTTAAAACCAGAAGGTCCTTTTGGAGACCACCTGGGATATTATTCACTACAACATGATTTTCCAGTACTCAAAGTAGATAAGGTCTATCATCGTACAGATGCTATATGGCATTTTACGGTGGTCGGCAGACCTCCTCAAGAAGACTCCTACTTCGGATATCTGATACACCAATTGGTGCAAGACCTGATCCCCAAAGAGTTTCCAGGATTGAAGCAAATGCATGCGGTGGATGCTGCTGGAGTGCATCCACTTTTGCTGGCTATTGGCAAAGAAAGATATATGCCTTTCCGGGAAAGACGACCCGAAGAAATACTGACCATTGCCCATCGTATCCTGGGTTCAGGTCAAACTTCGCTGGCCAAGTTTGTTCTGATAGCTGCAGATGATGACCCCACACTGGACACCCATGACTATTCACGGTTTTTTGATCACTTATTGAGCAGGCTTCGTTTTGACCGCGACTTACACTTTATCACTCAGACGACTATTGATACACTGGATTATTCCGGGGAGAGTTGGAATGCTGGCTCTAAGATTATTATGGCTTGCCATGGAGCACCTATTAGATCTTTACTCCGCACCCTACCTGAAAACTTCAGATTGCCAGGAGGATTTGACGACCCTACCCTTTTTCATTCCGGAATATTGTGCGTAAAAGCAAGCACATTTACCAATTATCAAAATGAAAAACATATTATTGAGATTTTTGCCAAAGAAATTCAGCCCAACCAATTAGAAGGGATTGCCTGGATAATACTGGTTGATGATGCGCATTTTACCTCCTCTGACTGGAATAACTTTTTATGGGTGACCTTTACCCGTTCCAATCCCGCCCAGGACATTTATGGAGTAAAATCGTTTACCAACTTTAAACATTGGGGTTGTCACGGGCCATTGATCATCGATGCACGAATAAAACCACATCATGCACCTGTATTGGAGGTTGACCCGATAACTTCCAGGGCTGTCGACCAATTATTTGCCAAGGGTGGGCCTTTGTATAGCATGGATAAAAAGAAAACAAAACCCTCCCGGTAATGAAGGTCTCCCCTGCATTGCCACTTGATTTTGTGGACCGGATCAGAACCCAACTTGGTGATCAATCTGAGGCTTTTATATCTTCTCTTACATCTCCCCTGGCGACTAGCGTGCACCTGCATCCCTCAAAGGGGGAGAATTGCCTGAAGGAATATCTTTCAAATTCGGTGCCCTGGTATTCCAAAGGATATTATTTAAGCGAGCGACCGATCTTCACTTTAGATCCATGCTTCCATGCAGGTGGATATTATGTACAAGAAGCTTCTTCGATGGTGATAGGCCAAATATTCAAAGCTTTATCGGAGGAGACGATCGCACCGAAAGTGTTGGATTTATGTGCAGCACCAGGGGGTAAGAGCACTCTATGCCTGAGTGGATTAGAAGGCAGAGGGTTATTAGTCAGCAACGAAACCATTCAATCGAGAGTAGCCTCCCTGGTGCAGAATATAGATAAGTGGGGATTTTCAAATGTTGTCGTGACAAGTTCAGATCCTGAAAAGTTTGATGCCTTACCCAATTTTTTCGATGTCGTATTGGTAGATGCTCCATGTTCAGGGGAGGGGTTATTCAGAAAGGATGCAAATAGTATGGCACATTGGTCCAAAGACCTTGCACACCAATGCAGTTTGCGTCAAAACAGAATCTTGCAGCATGCTGTCCAGACCTTGCGTCCCGGTGGCTTCCTGATTTATTCTACATGTACTTTTAATCCTGAAGAAAACATAGTTCAGATACAAAATCTTTGTAAACAACAGTTTGAACCCTTGCCCCTGGAATCTTTGGAATCGGCTGATTGGGTCAAAATAAGCTCTGGAAATGCTTTTGGTTATCAAGGATATCCTCATTTAATTCAGGGTGAAGGTCTGTTCGTCAGTGTGCTCAAAAAACCGCCCGGCGAGGTATCCAAGCATATTACATCGAATAGATTGGATTGGTTGGAACTACCGGAAGCATTCAAACCATTCGTGGATATGGGGGATCATGCTGCTTTTTTTCATAAAGAAAATTATTTTGCCTTCCCTTTGGATTTTGTATCAGACCTGGAGATGCTCAGTAGTAGCTTAAGGATAGTAAAAGCGGGCATCAAACTGGGGCAATTAAAAAATCATGAAGTCATACCGGATCATCATCTTGCGTTAAGTTCAATCTTACATCCAGGTATCCTTTCGATTGAATACAACCTGGACGATGCTATTCATTTTCTCAAGAAAGACATCCTCCCAAATAATACCACAACATCAGGATATTATCTGGCAAAATATCAGGGATTGGCGCTTGGATGGCTCAAATCTGTCCCATATCGGTTAAATAATTTATACCCTCTTCAAAATAGGATAATGGGTAATTTTGAAAAAAGGAAAAGTAATTGATATTTAGCCCGGGACTCCACAATTATTTTTATACTTTCAGTTGATAAAATTATTCAAAGCATGAAACTATTTAATGCCCAACAAATCAGAGAGTGGGATCAGGCTACCATCATTGAAACTCCAATCAGTTCTATTGAATTGATGGAAAAAGCTGCTATCGCTTTTACCGATATATTTAAAAGAAAATATACTCCTAACCGACCAGTTTCAGTCTTCTGTGGCATGGGCAATAATGGAGGTGATGGACTCGCTATAGCCAGAATATTGAGTATGGCAGGTTATGATGTCAGGATCTGGCTAGCTGATTTTGGTCAAGACAAATCCAATGACTTTCTCATAAACCTGAACAGACTACCGGACTTTGACCACATCCCAATGTTTGCAGTCGATATGGCCGAACCACCCATGCTGAGCCCTGATGAGCTGGTCATAGATGCCTTACTCGGAACTGGGATCAACAGACCTGTAGAAGGTGCATTAGAAGACTTAATCCACTGGCTCAATTCACTTCATCATACTATCGTCTCTGTGGATATCCCTTCGGGCTTATATGCCGATGCAGATTGTGAGACTGCCATCAAAGCCAATCATACTATTACATTCCAAATCCCTAAGATCAGTTTTTTGTTGCCTTCGTATGAGCAATATACCGGCACTTGGGAAACAGTTGACATCGGACTTATTAAAGGTTTTGCAGCCAGAACACCATCCCGTTATTATTTATCTGAGATTGAACTGATTCGTACCCTCATCAATAAACGTAAAAAGTTTTCACATAAAGGTACCTATGGCCATGCCTTACTGATCAATGGCAGTTACGGCAAAGGCGGTGCAGCCATCCTGGCAGCCAAAGCTTGTCTCCGGAGCGGAGTTGGTTTGTTGACCAATCACATTCCAAGCAATTTGTATAACATTCTGCAAACTTCTGTGCCAGAGGCCATGGCATCTTTGGATGAACATGAATTCTATTGGTCTTCGCTTCCAAAAGATATCAGGAAGTATACCGCTATTGGGGTTGGATGCGGAATAGATCAGAAAGAATCTACCGAAAGAGCTTTGTTGACGCTCCTATCCGAAAATGATTCAAGAATGGTGTTGGATGCAGATGCCATCAATCTGCTTGCACGACATCCGGATTGGCTCCATAAATTACCAGCAGGAACGATACTGACACCTCATATTAAAGAATTTGAGAGATTATTCGGCCCCAGTAAATCTTGTTTTGACAGGGTGGAAAAATTGCGTAAAAACGCTTGTGACTACAATTTGATCATCGTACTCAAGGGAGCCCATACCGCGATCGGTCTTCCGGATGGCCATATTTATTTTAACAATACTGGCAATCCAGGCATGGCCACTGCTGGGACCGGCGATGTTCTGACTGGTATATTAACAGGCCTGGTGGCACAGGGTTATGACAGCCAGTCTGCAGCGTTGATTGGGACATTTATCCATGGATTTGCCGGGGACCTGGCCTACAAGGATTCCAGTTATGAATCATTGATCGCTTCAGATATCATCAAATATATGGGGCATGCCTTTCACACGATATTTCATGGCTGATAAAAATTTTTAATGGAAAAAATTGTAGTTCTGACTGGAGCTGGTATCAGCGCCGAAAGTGGTTTAAAAACCTTTAGAGATGCAGATGGGCTCTGGGAAGGGCATCGCGTAGAAGAAGTAGCCACTCCCGAAGCCTGGCACAAAAACCCGGAGCTGGTATTGGATTTTTACAATCAAAGAAGAGCACAATTAAAACTAAGTCAGCCCAACCTTGCACACCAAAGCCTAGCTGCTCTTGAACATAAATATGATGTCAGAATTGTCACTCAAAATGTTGATGATTTGCATGAAAGAGCCGGGAGCAAAAAAATAATTCATCTTCACGGGGAGCTTCTGAAGGTCAGAAGTGAACGAAACCCAGATTTGATCTATACCTGGCAGGAAGACTTAACCCTTGGACAAAAAGCAGACGATGGTAGTCAACTCCGACCCCATATCGTTTGGTTTGGTGAGGAGGTGCCTATGTTGGAAAGGGCCATTAAAGAATGTATTTCTGCTCAATTATGCATTATCATCGGCACTTCCATGCAGGTGTATCCAGCAGCTGGCCTGGTTAGTTATCTTGATGCTGAATGCCCAATTTATTACATTGATCCCAAGCCTCATATTTCTCATGAGTTAAAAAAATCCCCCAGATTAGAAGTCATAACATCATCAGCGACGGAGGGAGTGCCAGAGCTAGTTGATCAATTATTAAATTTTAAATTTTAAGCCTCTAATCATCGAAAAAAAAGTTCACTTCATTACTTTATCCGGATTGCCGGAGACAAAGGTTTTCCAGGAATTAAATTTTTTACCTGGTGAAGCAGTCATCAGGCTGGAGTTTTGATGGTGACAGACGGCGCAGGCCAATGCATCGGTGGCATCCAGCGTGCCGGCTGGTATTGGCGTCTTGACCAAATGATTCAACATTGCTGCTACCTGTTCTTTAGCCGCATTGCCATTGCCGGTGACGGATTGTTTAATTTTTTTGGGCGAATATTCATAGATCTCTAGTCCCATCGTGATGGCTGCTGCGATGGAGACCCCCTGCGCACGACCTAACTTGAGCATAGCCTGTACATTTTTACCAAAAAAAGGAGCTTCTATAGCCATCTGACCGGGTCTGTAGGTCTCGATTAATTCCTGAAGTTGTAGAAAAATCTCCTTGAGCTTCTCTTGATGATCGCCCAGGTTTTTTAACATCAGAGTACCCATGCAAAGGATTTTAGTACCCTCCCGATGCGGCTCAATGATAGCATAGCCCAGGAAAAGGGTGCCTGGATCTACACCCAGGATTCTATGTTGAAAAGAGGTGACTGGCATATGATGGCCCGAAGATCATGCTTTTTATATTAAGAAAAAAATTAATGTAATTCCACCCGCTTTATAGTATGGAACGCACTGCGGCCATCATACAGACTAATTGAGGCTTAAAAAGATGTAGCTTGATCCTAACCACTTACAGAATATTCTTCATTTTTTTGATATGTAAAAATTGATAGCTATCCCCCAATTCTTTGTTTCTTTGTGTATAAATCTCTTATTATGTTGAAGATAAAATTTGGTACAGATGGCTGGAGAGCAATCATAGCTGATGATTACACTATTGATAATGTGAGGAGAGTCGCCAAAGGCACTTCCACCTGGATGAAGCAAAAAAATATGTCAAAAGCCATCATAGGGTATGATACCCGATTTGGAGGCTCCTTATTTGCTAAAGCTGTCGCAGATCTATTGGCCGGAGATGGTCATCATGTCTATTTATCTAACGATTATGCCTCGACACCAATGGTTTCTCTTGGTGTGTTGCACCTTCAGGCTGATCTGGGCATCGTCATCACTGCCAGCCACAATCCTCCCTCCTATAATGGCTACAAACTTAAAGCATCCTATGGTGGTCCAATGATCCCCAGTGAGGTCACGGAAATAGAAAATCTAATCCCGGACAGCATTCCTACTAATATGGATGGCAATGGTAAAATAGAATTGGTTGATCTCGAAAAAATCTATGAAGACAAAGTCAGAGCTGCCTTTGATATACCTACTATCCAGGCTGTGGCGATGCCATTTGCCTATGACGCGATGTATGGAGCCGGCCAACGTATCATGAAAAAATTATTTCCTGAAGCTATCCACCTGCACAGCGATTTTAACCCTTCGTTTCATGGTCAGGCTCCCGAACCTATCGAGCGAAATCTCAGTCAGTTGATCGAAACTGTCAAATCAGATCCGGCCATCAAAGTAGGCGCTGCCACTGATGGAGATGCGGATCGAATCGGCATGCTGGATCAATATGGCGAATTCGTCGATTCACACCATTTACTCTTACTCTTATTGTATTATCAACATCATTTTAAAAAACAAAAAGGAAAAGTGCTAATTACTTTTTCCGTGACGGATAAAGTAAAGAAACTTGCTGATCTCTTCGGGGTAGAATGTGAAGTCACCAAAATTGGTTTTAAATACATCAGCGAAATCATGATGCACACCCCTATCCTGGTCGCAGGCGAAGAATCAGGTGGCATCGCAGTAGCAGGGCATATTCCAGAACGTGATGGCGTATGGATTGCACTGACTATCCTCGAGTTTATGGCCTCTACCGGCAAATCACTTACAGACCTTATCAATGAGGTATACGCGATGGTAGGCGCATTTAAGTGTGACCGGGATGATCTTCATCTGGACGAATCTAAAAAGCAAACTATCATCCAGGCCTGTAAAGATCGGGCATTCACCTCTTTTGGGTCATATAAGATCGAATCTGTCGAAGATATGGACGGCTATAAGTTTCTGTTTGGCTTTGATGAATGGGTCATGGTCAGACCTTCCGGCACCGAGCCCGTTTTGCGTGTATATGCTCAAGCAGGAGACAGTATCAAAGTGAGAAAATTATTAGATGCCGCTAAGGAGGCTTTGCTTTCAGTCCAGTGATTTTATACTTTTTGAAATCGATGTATTTCTGATGATTTAGCCTTTTTATTTAATTCATCTTTTACCCTAAGGCAGATAGCCCTTAAAGCTAAATAAGTTTTGATGATTAACTTTGCACTCTCGATGCTGTTAATAGCATTGTAGATATAAAAATTCATGCCTTTTTTAAATCAAAGATTAATCACCGTCGCCAAGATAGTAGTCACATTGACATTGTTTTGTGTCATCTATTGGCAATTAAAAGATTTTAAAGGTGGCTTTTACCCTATTTTTCCATTAAGTGCCAAGACCTGGATTGGAATCATGTTGATCCTGGTCCTGGCTCCGGTCAATTGGATATTGGAAAGCATTAAATGGAAGACTATTTTAAGTTCAAATAACAAAATCACCACCTTTGAAGCCTGGCAAGCAGTACTGACAGGTTATACCCTGGGCTTGATCACCCCGGCGAAAGTAGGCGATTATATAGGAAGGGCCACTCAGTTCAAAGGTCGATCTGTCACAGCCCTCACAGCGACCTTCCACAGTAGCTTATGGCAAAATCTGGCTAATTTGATCGGAGGTGTTCTCGGAGTATCTTTCTTGCTATTTCGTTATCACAATAACTATTTAAAATTAGTATTGGTGCCAAGCGTGATACTGTTACTTTTACTTACCATCTTCCTTACATATGCAGATGGTCGAAAAAAATTAACAATCTGGGGCTTTAGGTTTGTTAAAAATCATCTAAAGTTCATACCGCTTCAGGAAGATTTACTGAATCAACTTCCTGCATATAACCCTTTTAAAGCATTGTTTTACAGCATATTACGCTACACTGTTTACGTGGTACAGTATTATATATGCGCGATCAGCTTAGGAATTAATAGTGACTTTGTAACGTTATTTTCAATTATATGTTCTGCTCTTATGATTCAGTCTATGGTACCACTCCCATTCGTAGCAGGATTGCTCTCCAGAGCCCAGATCAATATTTTGATTTGGGGATTAATCGGAGTGTCGATCCAGTCCGCAGTGATTATTTCGTTATTTATCTGGATGATCAATATTGTATTACCAGCATTATTGGGAATGAACTTTGTCTATCGAAAAAAATCATTTGTAAACCCGCTAATAAATTGAATAGATGATTCTACCAATTTGGATTCTTTTATTTTCACTATTGAGCCCCAAACCAGATCTAGCTGATAAGGGCTCCCTTGCGCCAACGATGCTCGAATGTGAGTCCGATAACACTACTTTTAAGGCTGGTGAGCAATTGACCTATAAACTTTATTACAATTGGAATTTCGTCTGGCTTTCGGCTGGAGAAGTAGTATTTAAAGTCTCAGATCTTGGTGATCGGTACAAACTCAGTGCCAACGGTCGTACTTATAGTTCGTACGAATGGTTTTTAAGGCGGATGACTATTTTGAATCTATTGTGGATAAATCTACACTCCTGCCGCTTAGCTTCAAGCGGGATATAAAAGAAAACAAATACAGGTATTTTGAAAAAGTGGAGTTTGATCAGCAAGGTAATCGCCTGCGATCGTGGACAGGAAAGTCCGAAGAGTCCGCTACCCTGGCCAATCATTCTTTGAATGGTTGTGTTCATGATATATTGGCTATGGTGTATTCTATACGCACCCAGGATTTTGATGCCCTAAAAAAGAATAGTGTCGTCCCTGTAAATATATTTTTAGACAATAAAGAATACAACCTAAACCTGGCTTACCTCGGTCTCGAAGAGGATAAAAAAGTATATAAATTGGGGAGGTATAAAACACATCACCTGAGTCCTGAAGTGATCGCAGGAACTGTGTTTAAAGAAAAAGACAGGATGCATATCTGGGCGAGTGCAGATCAAAACCGGATCCCATTATTGATCGAATCTCCGGTCTCCGTGGGTTCCATCAAAGCCGTGCTCAAAGATTATAAGGGATTGAAATATAAGTTTGAGGAAAACTGAGATCGTTTAGTTCTATGGCAAAATTTAAAAACCTTCTCTATGGCCTTAGTGCTGCCTTGTTACTTACCTTAATCCTATTAGGGTACCTGTGGTGGCAGTCCAGGTCTGGCATTCATGTCGAGACTAAGAGTTCGGTCCTCCTGGAAAGAATTCAAAAAGTAGCAAAGCTTAAGATCGGAAG
>OCTV010000469.1_pt1 | contig 16076 bp, 16 predicted proteins | sample 1539101 | NCBI WGS metagenome assembly OCTV01 (sample SAMEA3991422, study PRJEB22521) | metagenome | biome: anthropogenic terrestrial biome; feature: sewage plant; material: sludge | place: Sweden | collected 2012-09-26 | reverse complement strand
CAGGTGGTAGCTATGATGCTCAAAATGGTATCTATATTGGTCGTTACCAATTGACAAATACGTACCTAAATGGTGACTACTCTGTTGAAAACCAAGAGCGCGTAGCTGATGCTTACGTTGCCGGTCGTTACGGTTCATGGTCAGCAGCCAAAGCATTCTGGTTGGCAAATGGTTGGTATTAAAATATCTATAAAAAAGTCTAGTTTCACTAGGCTTTTTAGTTTTGTAGTTTTCTATGCTTTACAAATTGTGCAAATTTGCTTATAATGTGAAAAAAAATTGACAAGAAGAGAAAAAGAATGAATTTACAGAAACGAATTTTTCGCGTGAATATGACAATGCTCGTCTTATCTTTAATAGCTATGTTAGGGGTGAGTATCTATGTGGTTAATAGCATTTATCGTAACCAAGGGACTTGGCAATCCACCAGTCAGAAGACAGCAGCAAGTCAGCAGAGTATAGAGAATTTTACAGGCACTGATTTTGCAAGTTTAGCAGACGCTTTATCTGTGAATGGGGCTCAACTCTATGTAGAAAGTAATGGAGAGATTTTGTTTTCAAATCTTACTGATGATGTCGATGAGCTTTCAGAAGTAACGGTGTCAACTACAACTCATACCTCTTATGTTGATGGTGAGGTTATTATTAGTCGAAAGATTGCAACAAATGGCCAAATTTACTATTTATATGCTTGGTTAGAGGACTTGGAAGAACAACAGGAAAGCCAGGATTTTCAAGCCTTTCTTTTACAACTTTTCTTGGTTGGTGGGGCAGGTATTGTCATCATAATCGTGCTTAATTTCCTCTTTACTCGCCGTCTATTAGGTGTTGTCATGCGTCCTTTGAATGAATTGCATAGCGGTGTAAAACGTATCCAGCAGGGAGATTATACAGCACCTCTGACTTATCAAGGTGATAGGGAATTTGAAGAATTGACCCAAGGGTTCAATCAAATGCAGACTTCTTTGTTAGATGCCCGTGAGAAAAATCAGTTGTATGAACAAAATCGAACCCAGATGGTCGCAGATATTTCGCATGATTTGCGGACTCCTTTGACTTCTATCAAAGGTTATGCCAAGGGAATTTTGGATGGAATTGCCAATACGGATGAAAAACGTAATCAATATCTGACTGTTATCTATCAAAAATCTCAGGTGATGGAGAAATTGTTGGAAAAATTATTTACTTTTTCACAATTGCAGACAGATAAAATGCCATTTGATAAAGTCCAGCTTGATTTGGCTATCTTTTTACAGTCCTATGTAAGAGAGAAAACTGAGGAATTAGTAGATGAGGACATTCGGTTTAGTTTGGAAGTATCGGATGGATTGCCAGTTGAGATTGATCCAATTCAATTTCGTAGAATTCTAGATAATTTGGTGGACAATGCACGAAAATATGCCGCTGTAAAGCCCCTGATAATCAGTATTACTGGACAAATGCAGGAGCAAGAAGTTGTTTGGACTTTTACAGATAACGGAAAAGGTGTAGAAAAAGATAAACTTAGTTTAATTTTTGAAGAATTTTACAGGGAAGATGTTACTCGCCAGCAAGTAGAGGGGCACGGATTGGGACTGGCTATTGTAAAAAATGTTATTGAGAGACTGGGAGGAAGTGTATCTGTTGAAGCAACTCCAGGTCTTCGATTTATCTTTAGATTACCTAGAAAGGATATGAAATGACACGGATTTTAATCGCAGAAGATGATGTAGAGATTGCATATTTGGAGCGAGATTATCTGGAAATGCAGGGCTACCAAGTAGATTTGGTACATGATGGAGGTTTAGTTGAAGAACAATTGAACAAAGAAGATTACGCGCTTCTCATGTTAGATGTCATGCTTCCAAACAAAACAGGCTATGATCTTTGCCGTGATTTACGGGATAAGGTGGACTTCCCTATTTTGATGGTTACATCCAAGCAAGAAACCATGGACGTGGTGAGAGGACTCGGCTTGGGAGCGGATGATTACATTAGCAAACCTTTTGATCCTATGGAGTTGGTGGCGCGTGTAAAGGCTCATTTGGCTCGCTACCAGCGTTTTCAAAAGGATAATGATCAGAATGAATTAACAGTTAGGAATATGACTATTTTCTTGGATAATTGGAAGGTGACTTTGGATGGTCAGGAAATCAAATTGCCCAATCGTGAATTTGAATTGCTTGTTTATTTAGCAAAACACCCTAACCGAGTATTCTCTAAAGATCACTTGTTTGAAACCATTTGGGGATATGACTATGTTGGAGATAGTGCAACAGTTGCTGTTCATGTCAATCGGCTCCGAGATAAATTGGGATCGGATTTGATTGAGACTGTCTGGGGAGCAGGCTATCGTCTTAATGATTAATTTATAAGTGTTTAGAATTTGTTTAGAAAGTTTCTCTAAAGTGTTAAAACCTATCCTCTATAATAGACTTATCAGCAAGAGCTGAAGAAAACAAGTTAAAAAGAGGACAAAATGGAAAATAACAATCAACAACAAGAAATTATTGAAGTAGCAGAAAATAAGAAAACAGGTATCTGGGAATCAGTCAAACAGAAGGTTACAGGCATGAGTAAGAAATCGATTATCTTATTTTCAGTAGGTGCCTTGGCACTTGTGACGGCTGGTTTTGTCGTAGCAGAAGTCTATGAAGATAAACTAGAGGTATTAGGAGATCAAATTGAGCGACAAGTCGGAATTGTAGATGATGATGACAATCAACAGGTAATAGCACAAACTAATGCATCATCAGCCTCATCAGAAAATACAACTTCTGCTAGTCAACTAGCAACAAGTTACGGTGTAAAGTTAGTTGACACCTCTGAGTTAGATGGTACTTATACAGCAACATCTGGAGATGATACCTACACGTTGACTGTAAAAGGGAATCAAGCAACCTTGACAGAAGTTGACAAAGACGGAAATCAAGATATTGAACAAGTTATCTTTGATTTAGATAAAAAACTTGCCTACATTGATGGTGAGGCAGATAGTTATACCTTGAATGGTCCAACTCTTACTTTGACAGAAATTGATGCCAATGATACAACCTTAGAGAAACTAATATTAACGAAACAATAAGAAAAGGACCGTAAGGGTCCTTTCAGAGCGTAGACAAACTCCTAAAAATATAAAAAATTGAAGAAGTTTGCGAAAGATAGCAAGTAATTAAACTCTTAGAAACATTGATATTTCAGCGTTTCTGAGAGTTTTTTATTTTCAACATAAAGAAAAAAGATTGAAGAAAATTGTCCAAAATGGACTTTTTCTTCAATCTGAAAGGACCGTCAGTTCCTTTTATTGTTTACAAAACTGTCAACCTTCCCCAAAAATTTCCTGTGCAAGTCGGCGACCAGTCGGTGTAGCAGCAAGCCCGCCTTCGGCTGTTTCACGAAAGGCTGTTGGTAAAGCTGCACCTACTTGATACATAGCATTTATTACCTCATCAGCAGGAATCTTGGATTCAATACCAGCTAATGCCATATCAGCAGCTACCATAGCATAGCTAGCACCCATCGCGTTTCTCTTGACACAAGGCACTTCCACTAGGCCAGCGACAGGATCACAGATGAGACCAAGCATATTTTTGATAACAAAGCAGATAGCTTGACTAGCTTGATACGCTGTCCCGCCTGCAGCTAATGTTAGTGCGGCAGCAGACATAGCAGAAGCTGAACCAACTTCAGCTTGACACCCACCCTCTGCTCCAGAAATAGAAGCATTGTTGGCAATGACAAGACCAAAGGCACCAGCTGTAAAGAGAAAGTCAAGTTGTTGCTCTGCTGTCAACTTCAACTTGTCAATGGCAACTCCTAAAACAGCTGGTAAACATCCAGCGGAGCCAGCAGTTGGAGTGGCACAAACAAGACCCATCTTAGCGTTTAGTTCATTGACAGCCATGGCATTTCTAGCTGCTGACAGTATGGAGGTGTCGGACAGTGTCATTCCACCTTTTATATATGCGTCGAGTTTTGCTGCGTCCCCACCTGTCAATCCTGAAACAGATTTACTTTCGGAGAGACCATCAATAATAGAATTCTTCATTACTGTCAAGTTTCTTGACATGATTGTCAATATTTCGTCACGGTTCCGACCAGTTAGCTCTATTTCAGTAGCAATCATTAGTTCTGAGACGCTACCAGAAAACTGTTCTGCCTGTGAAACCAATTCTTCAATTGTATAAAACATGTCTCTCTCTTTCTAGTTAAAGAAGGTAATATTGTGCAAGTGAGGGATTTTTTCAATTTCTGGGATAGCATGTTCACATTGACGGGAGTCCACCTCAATAATCATGATGGCTTTTTCCCCTGCTTTTTCACGAGTGACATTCATTTGAGCAATATTAATATTAAATTTAGATAAAATATCGGTAACTTTTGCAATCATACCTGGGACATCTTGATGAACAATAATGATGGTTGGGGTGTTCATATTCAGATTGACAGAAAAACCATTTAGTTCCGTTACCTGAATATTTCCTCCTCCAATGGATACACCTGTTGCAGAAATAGATTTTTTCTCATTCTTTATTATGATTCGCGTTGTATTGGGATGGGGTGTATTACTCTCTTTGTTGACACGCCAGTAAACTTTGATACCACGTTCCCTCGCAATATCTAAAGAGTTAGGAATCCGTGGATCATCCGTATCCATACCTAGAATACCTGCGACCAAGGCTACATCAGTACCATGCCCTCGGTATGTTTTAGCGAAGGAGTTGTAGAGTTGGAATTCAACTTCGGTGGGTTGCTCTCCAAAGATAGATGAGACAATCTTGCCGATACGGACTGCACCTGCTGTGTGACTGGAAGAAGGTCCAATCATGACTGGTCCAATAATATCAAAGACCGATTGAAATTTTAAATTTGTCATAGTAATCCTCACGTTTTTCTTGGTTCTATTATATCAAAAATTCATTTACGAGAATATGCTTAAATGCATGGGCTTTAATATCAAAATTCTATCTATGTCCCATCTTATATGATATAATACAAATTGTTCAAATCGACCTTCAATCGTTTTGGATAAAACTAGACCCTTCAAGTCTAAGTTGAAATTGAACTCGGATTGAGTCTGAGTATCACAATTGATGGGAGAAGATTATGTCAATAGACAATTCTAAAACCCGTGTTGTTGTCGGTATGAGTGGTGGTGTGGATTCATCGGTTACAGCTTTGTTGCTTAAAGAACAAGGCTACGATGTCATCGGCATCTTCATGAAAAACTGGGACGACACGGACGAAAATGGCTTCTGTACAGCAACAGAAGATTACAAAGATGTGGCTGCGGTGGCAGACCAAATCGGCATTCCTTATTACTCTGTCAACTTTGAAAAAGAGTATTGGGACCGTGTGTTTGAATATTTCCTTGCGGAATATCGAGCTGGCCGTACACCCAATCCAGATGTCATGTGTAACAAGGAAATTAAGTTTAAAGCTTTCTTGGATTACGCCATGAATTTGGGAGCAGATTTTGTGGCGACGGGGCACTATGCTCAAGTAACACGTGATGATGATGGCACCGTTCACATGCTACGTGGGGCAGACAATGGCAAGGATCAGACCTACTTCCTTAGCCAACTATCACAGGAACAACTGCAGAAAACCATGTTTCCGCTCGGCCATTTACAAAAGCCTCAGGTAAGAGAAATAGCAGAGCGAGCAGGCTTGGCGACAGCTAAGAAAAAAGACTCGACAGGGATCTGCTTTATCGGTGAAAAGAACTTCAAAGAATTTTTAGGACAATATTTGCCAGCCCAGCCCGGTCGGATGATGACGGTAGATGGCCGTGATATGGGCGAACATGCAGGACTTATGTACTATACGATTGGTCAGCGGGGCGGGCTTGGTATCGGCGGACAAATCGGTGGGGACAATGAGCCTTGGTTTGTTGTCGGAAAAGATCTGTCGAAAAATATCCTTTATGTCGGTCAAGGTTTCTATCATGAGTCGTTGATGTCAACATCTTTACAGGCTAGTCAAGTTCACTTTACACGTGATATGCCTGAAGAATTCACGTTGGAATGCACAGCTAAGTTCCGCTATCGTCAACCAGATAGTCAAGTAACTGTCAAGGTAAAAGGTGACAAGGCAGAAGTTATCTTTGCAGAGCCACAAAGAGCCATCACACCAGGACAAGCCGTTGTTTTCTATGACGGACAAGAATGTCTTGGCGGTGGTATGATTGATATGGCTTACAGGGACGGGGAAGCTTGTCAGTATATTTAGTTGACAGATTTGTAAAGGATGAGAAGATGCGTGTTGTAGTTATTCAAGCTAGTACAAGAACAGAAATCAACCAGCTCTTGTTTAATACAGTTTGTGAAGCTGTGGGCGGACCACATGAAGTTGTCAATCTAGGCGTATTTCCAGAAGAAATAGAAAACTACTCCTATGTGGAAGTGGCTGTTATGATTAGTTTGTTGATTGAAACAGGTGCAGCTGACTTTATTGTAACAGGGTGTTCTTCTGGTCAAGGAATGATGATGGCTTGCAATAGTTTACCAGGTTTACGTTGTGGATTTGTTCAAACACCTCAGGATGCCTATCTATTTGGTCGGATTAACAACGGTAATGTAGTTTCTTTGCCACTAGGCTTAAATTTTGGTTGGTCTGGCGAGTTGAATTTGCGTTATACCTTGGAAAAATTATTTGATGGAGAATTTAATACAGGCTATCCAGTTCAAGATGCTGAACGTAAAAAGAAGGAAGCAACTGAATTAGTGCATCTTCATCAGTTGACAACACGCTCTTTTTTGGAAATTTTACCAAACTTTGATGAGCATCTATTGACTAAAATTTTAAGAAGAAAAACGTTTGTCGATTATATTTATCAAAACGGAACGAATAAACTCCTTTTAGAAAAGTTAATGGCTTATAAGGTTTGAACTTTAGAAGCAGATTTGATACAATATTTCTAACAAGAACTATGATGGTCAAAGCTCATGGGAATTGTAGGCTTTTTTGTCCTACAGTTTTCGAGAGTTTTGGCTATTTTTTGTGAGAATAGGAGGAACTATGCCTGTCAAACTGATTGCCCATGTTTTACTGACTGTTGCAGACAGTCACCTGATTATTCAGCGTTCGCAAATTAAGCGTGGTAAGCCCAATGTTTTTCCTCAATATTGGGACATTCCAGGCGGTCGTGTCGAGGAGAATGAATTGCCTCGTGATGCTGCTGTTCGAGAATGCTTTGAAGAAACTGGCATTTCGCTAGCCAAGGAAAATTTGACCATTATCCATGAAGATAGTCAGTTTGATGATGAGAAAGAGGCGGTGTTTACAAGGCTGGTCTATGAAGTGAAACTTCCTGAACAGCCCAAAACAATTCTTCTTGATCCAGAAGAGCATACTGACTTTCTATGGATTACTAGCCGCGATGAAAACAAGAAAAACTTAGTTCCATATCTCGATGAAATTTTAGAAAAGAGAAGGAAGAATGGATTTTAGAACTAGAATTGACAATCAGGTCTTCGGTTTTCGTGCCACTGCATTGATTATAAAAGATGGGAAAATATTCCTCACGAAGGACTCTAAGGGGCGCTATTATACCATTGGCGGTGCTATTGCGGTCAATGAGGTGGCGGCAGATGCGGTTGTTCGAGAAGTCAAAGAAGAATTAGGGGTTGACAGTTGTGTCAACAAACTAGCTTTTGTCGTTGAAAATCAATTTACACAAGGGAGCATAGCTTTTCACAATATCGAGTTTCATTTTATCGTCGAGCCTATTGGAGAAATGCCTGATGAAATGATAGAAGGCAAGTTGAAGCAAACTTGTGAATGGATTGACGTTGACAAACTTGTCAACCTAGATGTCGTACCAGCTTTTCTGGCAGAGGAATTGTCAAACTGGGATGGACTAGTCAAACATATAATGAATGTAAAGGAGAAAACAACATGACACACACATTTGCAGAAAACTATGATGTCATCGTAATTGGAGCGGGGCATGCTGGTGTAGAAGCGGGCTTGGCAGCCAGTCGGATGGGTTGTAAGACCTTGCTTGCGACGATTAACTTGGATATGGTGGCGTTTATGCCCTGTAATCCATCTATTGGTGGCTCAGCCAAGGGGATTGTGGTACGGGAAATTGATGCCTTGGGTGGTGAAATGGGCCGAAACATTGACAAAACCTATATTCAGATGAAAATGCTCAATACCGGAAAGGGACCAGCTGTTCGTGCTTTACGGGCTCAGGCTGATAAGGCAGAATATGCAGCGGAAATGAAGCGGACGGTGGAGCGTCAAGAAAATTTGACCCTGCGTCAAACCATGATTGATGAGATTTTGGTCGAAGACGGTAAGGTTGTAGGTGTTCGTACTGCTACTGATCAGAAATATTCAGCAACAGCAGTCGTGGTAACGACTGGTACAGCCCTACGTGGTGAAATCATCATTGGAGATCTCAAGTATTCGTCAGGACCTAACAATAGCCTAGCTTCTATCACGCTGGCGGATAATCTGAAAGAACTGGGTCTTGAAATTGGACGATTCAAAACAGGGACACCACCACGTGTGAATGCTCGTACTATAAACTACGAGGAGACAGAAATTCAACCAGGCGATGAAAAACCAAACCACTTTTCATTCTTGTCAAAGGATGAGGATTATTTACAAGACCAAGTTCCTTGTTGGTTGACCTATACCAATGCGACCAGCCATGAGATTATCAACAGTAATCTTCACCGAGCACCCATGTTTTCAGGTATTGTCAAGGGGATTGGTCCCCGTTATTGTCCATCTATCGAGGACAAGATTGTGCGTTTTGCCGACAAGGAACGCCACCAGCTTTTTCTAGAACCAGAAGGTCGTCATACAGATGAAATTTATGTCCAAGGGTTGTCGACTAGTTTGCCTGAGGATGTTCAAAGAGAGTTGGTTCATTCAATCAAGGGATTGGAAAATGCTCAAATGATGCGAACAGGTTATGCAATTGAGTACGACATGGTTATGCCTCATCAGTTGCGCGCTACATTGGAAACCAAAAAGATTTCAGGGCTGTTTACAGCAGGACAAACAAACGGAACATCAGGCTACGAAGAGGCAGCAGGCCAAGGGATTATTGCTGGTATTAATGCGGCCCTCAAGGTACAGGATAAACCAGAATTGATTTTGAAACGAAGCGATGGCTATATTGGGGTCATGATTGATGACCTAGTGACTAAGGGAACTGTTGAGCCTTATCGTCTCTTGACCAGTCGGGCTGAATACCGCTTGATTTTGCGTCATGATAATGCCGATATGCGCTTGACAGAAATCGGTCGTCAGGTTGGACTGGTAGACGATGAACGCTGGCATGTCTTCCAAATCCACAAAAATCAATTTGATAACGAAATGAAACGTTTAGAGTCTATCAAACTCAAGCCAGTCAAAGAAACTAATGAAAAAGTTGTTGCAATGGGCTTTAAACCTTTAACTGATGCACTGACTGCAAAGGAATTCATGCGTCGCCCTGATGTAACGTATGCTGATGTTGTTGCATTTATTGGCCCTGCGGCAGAGGACTTAGATGCAAAAACAATTGAGTTGATTGAAACGGAAGTCAGGTATGAGGGATACATTGCTAAGGCCATGGATCAAGTTGATAAGATGAAACGCATGGAAGAAAAACGAATTCCAGCAGATATAGACTGGGATGATATTGATTCGATTGCAACCGAGGCTCGTCAAAAATTTAAGCTGATTTCCCCAGAAACAATTGGACAGGCAAGTCGGATTTCAGGCGTCAATCCCGCAGATATTTCCATCCTAATGGTATACTTAGAAGGACGCAGTCGCTCTATTGCGAAAAATAAGAAGAAAGATAGCCTTTAGTGCTTATCTTTTTCTTTTAAGCAGGTGGTACCAAAACTAGAATTTTCTTGCATTTTATGGTAAAATGGCAGGCAGAGGTTAATGATGAATAAGTTTCGTTTTTCGACAATTCATTTTGTCATGATAGGTGTGATATTATTTGGTTTGGTTTCAGTTCTCCATCGAATGTTTCCAATGGGCATTGTTACGGTCTTTGCGCTCTTCTTAAGTCTCGTCTTGCTCGTATCTTTATTTGTATACCAGAAGTATTCATATGAATTTAGTGAGTTGGAGCAGATTGAGTATTTAAATACTCAGGCAAATTCTGGATTAATGAAGCTGTTAGATAAAATGCCAATCGGTGTCATTAAAGTAAAAACTGACAGTAATCAGGTTGAATGGTTTAATCCATTTGCAGAATTAATATTTGCAAAAGAAAATGGGGAGTTTGATGAAAAAAAACTCCGAGAAATCATTGATGTGGGATTGGATGAAGAGCGGACCTATGCAAATTTTTCAGGCAAAAGGTACACTGTAAATGTTGACTTTGATCAAGGATTGTTCTATTTTTTTGATGCATCCACAGAATACACAGCAACAAATAGCTTAATTGGCAGCAGACCGGTTATTGGCATTATTTCTGTTGACAACTATGATGAGTTAGAAAATTCAGTGACCGACTTTCAGATTAGCCAAGTAAATTCATTCTTAGCTCAATTTGTTTCAGATTTTTGCCACGAGTACGGTATTTATTACCGCCGTGGAACGATGGATCGATTTTATTTCTTTACAGATTATGCAGTTCTAGAGAAATTGATTCAGAATAAATTCTCAGTTATTGATAAGTTCCGAGAAGAAGCAAAAAAATTGGAGTTGGGTTTGACTTTAAGTATGGGGATTGCTTTTGGTAATGAGAATCATCATCAAATAGGACAAGCAGCACTTCAAAATTTAAATATGGCTGAAGTTCGTGGTGGCGACCAAGTTGTTGTCAAGGAAAATGATGAAAGCAAGCAGCCACTGTTTTTTGGAGGCGGTTCAGCTTCGTCAGTCAAACGAACACGAACACGGACACGGGCCATGATGACGGCTGTATCCAACAAACTAAAATCAGTGGATGCCGTTTTTGTTGTAGGACATCGTAATTTAGACATGGATGCGCTCGGCTCAGCAGTAGGGATGCAATATTTTGCACAAAATATTATGAATAATGCCTATACCGTGTATAATCCAGATGAAATGGCTCCGGATATTGAACGTGCTGTGAAGAAATTGTCGGAAGAAAATTGCTCTAATTTAATCACGATTGATGAAGCACTAAAATTAGTCACTTATGAGTCCTTACTCATTATGGTAGACCATTCTAAGATTGGATTGACCTTGTCACAAAAACTATTTGAGAAGTTTAATCAAGTGGTTGTTGTGGATCACCATCGTAGGGATACGGATTTTCCAGATAATGCGATTCTGACCTATATCGAAAGTGGAGCAAGTTCTGCAAGTGAGTTGGTAACGGAGCTCATTCAGTTCCAGAATGATAAACACCATAAGTTAAATAGACTTCAATCAAGCCTTTTGATGGCGGGGATTATGCTGGATACCAAGAATTTCACGTCACGCGTGACCAGTCGTACATTTGACGTAGCTAGTTATTTACGTACACGTGGCAGTGATAGTTTGGAAATTCAACAAATTTCTGCGACAGACTTTGAAGAATATCGTCAGATTAATGAGTTAATTTTACGAGGGCAAAAAGTTGAACCACATGTGGTCATTGTTTGTGCTGATGAGACGAAAGACTATGACAATATAATCCCAAGCAAAGCCGCTAATACTATTTTAGATATGGCAGGAATTGAAGCAGTATTTGTACTCACAAAAAATATCAAAGGCTATGTGGCAATTTCTGCGAGAAGTCACAGCAAAGTCAATGTTCAACGGATTATGGAAGAAATGGGCGGAGGCGGTCACTTTAATTTAGCTGCTGCCCAAGTGTATGATCAAACGATAGAAGAGGTTTGTGAAACACTCACTACGATAATACGGGAAGAAATAAAAGACAGTTAAGGAGTTAGAAGATGAAAGTAATCTTTTTAGCAGATGTTAAAGGACAAGGAAAAAAGGGCGAAATCAAGGAAGTTCCAACGGGTTATGCTCAAAATTTCTTGATCAAAAAAAACTTGGCAAAAGAAGCTACAAATCAAGCAATTAGCGTACTTCGTGGCCAAGAAAAATCAAAAGAAAAAGCTCATGCGGAGATGATGGCAGAGGCTGAAAGTATTAAAGCTAAATTGGCTGAAGAAACGACCTTGGTGACCTTTGTTGAAAAAGTTGGTCCAGATGGGCGTACATTTGGTTCTATTACGAGCAAGAAAATTGCAGAAGAATTGGATAAACAATTTGGAATCAAGATTGACAAACGTCATATTCAATTAGATCACCCTATTCGTGCGATTGGTTTGATTGAAGTTCCTGTTAAAATTTATCAGGATGTAACAGGTCTTATTCAATTGAACATCAAAGAAGCCTAGGACACTACTTAGCCAGTGAGGAGGTGAGGTCTTGGCAGAGTTAGAAGAATTACGAGTACAACCTCAGGATATTTTAGCGGAGCAGTCCGTTTTAGGCGCGATTTTTCTTGATGAAGGAAAGCTTGTTTTTGTCCGTGAGTATATTGAGGCGGAAGACTTTTTCAAACATGCCCACAAGTTAATTTTTAAAGCGATGATTGCCCTTTCTGACAGGAATGAGGCAATTGATGCGACAACCATGCGCAACTATCTTGTCAACCATGGTGATTTGGAAAATATTGGTGGCTTGGCTTATTTGGCGGAAGTCATCAGTTCTGTACCGACAGCAGCCAATGCGGAATTCTATGCCAAGATTGTTGCGGAGAAATCGAATCTTCGTAAGTTGATTGCCCGTTTGACGGATGCAGTCAATCAAGCCTATGAAGGAGCTGATGGCTCAGATGACATTATTGCTAATGCTGAAAAAGCTTTAATTGATGTCAGTGAGGGAGCAAGTCGGAGTGGCTTTAAGAGAATTGACGACGTTCTAAATATCAACTTTGATAACTTAGAAACACGCGCCAAACAGACATCCGATATTACAGGTATCGCGACTGGCTATCCTGCTCTTGATGCTATGACAACGGGCCTGCATGAGGAAGAGTTGATTATTCTTGCGGCTCGTCCTGCGGTTGGTAAAACGGCATTTGCTCTCAATATTGCACAAAATATCGGTACAAAACTGGGTTTGACAGTTGCTATCTTCTCTTTGGAGATGGGTGCAGAAAGCTTGGTTGACCGTATGCTCGCTTCTGAGGGAGTTATCAATTCGAGGGCTATTCGTACGGGTCACCTAACGCAAGAGGAATGGAACAAGTACATGGTGGCTCAAGCTAATTTGGCTCGAGCAAGTATCTACATTGATGATACTCCAGGTATCAAGATTACCGAAATTCGCTCGCGTTCTCGTAAATTGGCGCAGGAGACTGGGAATTTGGGTTTGATTTTGATTGACTATCTGCAATTGATTACTGGAACCGGTCGAGAAAACCGTCAACAAGAAGTTTCAGAGATTTCTCGACAATTGAAAATTCTAGCCAAGGAATTAAAAGTTCCAGTTATTGCTCTAAGCCAGTTGTCTCGTGGTGTGGAGCAACGTCAAGATAAACGTCCTGTATTGTCTGATATCCGTGAGTCAGGGTCTATTGAGCAGGATGCGGATATCGTTGCCTTCTTGTATCGTGATGATTATTATGAACGCGGAGAGCAAGAAGATGGTGGCATTCCAAACAATACGGTTGAAGTTATCATAGAAAAAAACCGTTCCGGTGCGCGTGGTACTGTGGAACTAATGTTCCAAAAAGAATATAATAAATTTGCAAGTATTTCCAAGAGAGAGGATGGATAGAGAATGAGTGATGCATTTACAGATGTTGCCAAGATGAAGCAAATCAAGCAAGATATCAAAGAGCATGAGGGTCAAGTTGTTGAATTAACCCTTGAAAATGGTCGGAAGCGAGAAAAGAATAAACAAGGACGTATTGTAGAGGTTTACCAGTCTCTCTTTATCGTTGAATTTCAAGATCCCAACAATACCTTCGTAGAATCTTATACTTACTCAGACATTTTGACAGAAAAAATATTGATTCATTATTTGGATTAATCGCTATATAAGGCTTTACAGAGCCTTTTTTTTGTGCTATACTAATCTTTGTGCGAAATAACAGCAGGGCAAAATGAAGCTCGTCAACAGAAGGTCAGCAAGAAGAGTAATCGTTGCTGTTTCGATGAAGGCCTCCTGCACGAATCAGGTTTGCTTAAAACGTTATTTCCTACAATAATAATTATTTTAGGAGGACATAACAAATGTCACGTTATACAGGACCATCTTGGAAACAAGCTCGTCGTCTTGGCTTGTCATTGACAGGTACAGGTAAAGAATTGGCACGTCGTAACTACGTACCAGGTCAACACGGACCAAACAACCGTTCTAAATTGTCAGAATACGGTTTGCAATTGGCTGAAAAACAAAAATTGCGTTTCTCTTACGGTTTAGGTGAAAAACAATTCCGTAACTTGTTCGTACAAGCTACTAAAATCAAACAAGGTACAGTTGGTTTCAACTTCATGCTCTTTTTGGAACGTCGTTTGGACAACGTTGTTTACCGTCTTGGTTTGGCAACTACTCGTCGTCAAGCTCGTCAATTTGTAAACCACGGTCATATCCTTGTTGATGGTAAACGTGTTGATATCCCATCATTCCGCGTTGAAGTTGGTCAAGTAATCTCAGTTCGTGAAAAATCATTGAACGTTCCAGCTATCCGCGAAGCAGTTGAAGCAACTCTTGGTCGTCCAGCTTTCGTATCATTCGATGCTGACAAACTTGAAGGTTCATTAACTCGCTTGCCAGAACGCGATGAAATCAACCCAGAAATCAACGAAGCCCTTGTCGTAGAATTCTACAACAAAATTCTTTAATTCTTACATTAAACACTTTAAAAGCCTATTTAATAGGCTTTTTTTGGTGTTAACTTTTGATATTTTACACTTAGCTTCGATTTTAGCTGTGTTTATAGTGAATTAACTGCCGTTTTAAAGAATGAGACGGCTTTTTCCCTTCTCCAATAGAGTGATTGTTCGTATTAAATGTCCTGGCAAGATTGACGTAGCCAAGTCTATATTATAGGTCTTTGGTATCCAGGTCCACATAATGTCCCAATGCTGAGAGTTTATTCACACACTCGGATGAATGCATGGGTTTTACCTATCCGCCTCACTTTTTTGTCAATGGCACCAGTTAGAGAGCGAATGTAGTCCGCCTCAGATACATCTTTGTATTGATGAATCAGACCAGACACATATTCTACTTCCATTATTTCATTTTCCCACCCAATAGACTTGACCATCCTAGCTTTTACATTTCTACGCAGCACTTTATTTCCTCTCTTAATCGCAAATGCTCCATACAATCTATACGAATACGTTGGAGAACGTCCCCACAGTATAGGCTGAAGGAATGGAGTCAATTTCTACTCAATAAGTAGTTGTTGGTAGCTATAAAGCTATTATATCATAGCGAAAAGCAGGGAGCGTTTCAAAAGCAACGAATATGTTAGAAAAGCGTGTGTTGAATAAAAGAGTTAATACTCAATGAAAACCAAAATCCGACTTGCTCCAAAGGTTCGGGGAACCTTTGGAGGTTGGAAATAAGGCGAACAAAGTTCGCTACAAAAAGGTTCGGGGAACCTTTGGAGGTTGGAAATAAGGCGAACAAAGTTCGCTACAAAAAGATTCGGGGAACCTTTGGAGGTTGGAAATAGGCGAACGTAGTTCATTTCGCTCTGATGCAGATAGAACTCTGTTCCTTTTATCTTTCAAGGGAACAGGCTGAGGCCGGGCAGAAAGTCCAGCCTCGCTTCTCGAGTTCGTGTCAACATCTCAGCGCAGTGGTTGATTGGCTTTAACAGTCTGGGAGACTGTTAAAGGTAGGAGATAAGATTTGCACAGCAAATCTCAGCAGTTCGTGTTTCACACTCCAAATCTGACCACTACGGCTGATGCGAACGAGTTCGCTTCATTTCCAACCTCAAACTGTCTCCCAGACAGTTTGAGCTGTGCGGGGGTGGGAGTTTAAAAGGTCTGGGAGACCTTTTAAAGTGGGAGATATAAGCTGACGGCAGTCAGCTCACATAAATTGAAGTCTTGGATAGACTGTTTCAGCTCAACAACTTAAAACAGAAAATTGTTGACGAACTCTTTTTAGACTGGTCGAGTTCTTTCCCGCTCCCACTC
>OCTV010000463.1_pt1 | contig 16237 bp, 18 predicted proteins | sample 1539101 | NCBI WGS metagenome assembly OCTV01 (sample SAMEA3991422, study PRJEB22521) | metagenome | biome: anthropogenic terrestrial biome; feature: sewage plant; material: sludge | place: Sweden | collected 2012-09-26 | reverse complement strand
TCGCGCCACACGAGAGGCTTCAGGGTGAAAGGTTGAAGATCCCACACCAATCAATGCCGAAGCCATAAGCAGTACAATAAAATTTGGTGAAAATGCCAACAGTAAAATGCCGCTAAAAGTCACCACCATGCCGAGTGGCAGCAGATAAGGTTTCGGATGTTTGTCGGTATACAGTCCAATCCAAGGTTGCAGTAGCGATGCCGTAATTTGATAGACCAATGAAATCAGTCCGACTTGCGCAAAGCTGAGCGAGAAATTGGTTTTCAGCATTGGATAAATGGCTGGCAAAACTGCTTGAATCAAGTCGTTGAGCAGATGCGCAACCGCCACCGCTCCCACCACTTTTATAATCATACCTTGCGGTTGCTCATTGATTGTAGCTTGACCCATACCCTCTTTCATTTGAATTGAAGACGACATACCTCGCAAACTCCATGTATTTTTCATCAGGCATTGATTGTAAAATGTCATTCATAAGACTATCTTCCAATAATCATTGTATAACTGACAACTTAAAGACACACATGCCAAATTCTCTGATTCAAACCGAAATGTCCGAATTGGTGATTGGACTTTCTTCTGAGCATACTTATCGAGAGATTACCCCTGCGCATACCCATTCGCGGGCACAGTTTCTGTATGCTTCGACAGGGATGATTCAAGTGTTCACCCCAAACCACGTTTGGATCGTGCCGCCGATGTGCGCACTATGGATTCCGACCCATGTTGAACACAGTGTGATTTCATTAAGTCGAGTTAAACTCAATACCGCATTGGTTCAGGCCGATGCAGCTGCACTGCTGGGGCAACATTGTTTTATTATTCGGGTCAGTAAGTTATTGCATGAACTGCTCATTCGGCTCAATGCGATTGAACACATTCCACCCTCCGAACTGATCAGCTCTGATGAACTGTCTCGATCTTTACAGATTTTAATTTTTGATGAAATTCATAAAGCCAATCTGTTGCCCATTCAAATTCCGTGGCCACAAGACAAACGCTTAATGAATATTTGCCAAGCACTATTAAGTACGCCCGATCAGTTAAAAGATTTAAGCACATGGGCAGATGAAATTGGCACCAGTTCCAGAACCTTGATGCGCATGTTTCAAAAGGAAACGGGGCTGTCTTATCGCGCATGGGTTCAGCAAATGCATATTGCCCATGCCTTAAGTAAAATTGCCAGTGGTGAATCTGTCGCGCAGATTGCAAGATCTCTTGGTTATAGCAATCCGAGTGCATTTAGTAGCATGTTTAAACGTCATTTGGGGCAGACCCCACAACAGTTTAAATATAAAGATGAATAAAATGACACTCGCGACTAAGCACTCAGGCGATCGACAAATAAAATACCATTTAGATGATCGATTTCATGTTGCACAATGCGTGCAGGAAAACCTTCAAAAGTGCTTTCCATTACCTCACCAGTCAAAGTGTGATACAGCACCTTAATACTTTGCGCACGCTGTACCTGACCACGCTCATTCGGTACGCTTAAACAGCCTTCTTCACCTAAGGTCGTTGCTTGCGAAAACTCTAAAATTTCAGGATTGACCATCACCACGGCGTCCATTTCAGGCGCATCGGGATAGCGTAAATTTGGCCGTGAAGCCACAATAATGACCCGCTTTGAAATATAGACTTGTGGTGCGGCAATGCCCACACCGCTCCGCTCCAACATGGTCGCAATCATGGCAGAAGCCAACTGCATGAGCCAGTCGCTATTAAATTCTGCATCTGCGACGCGAGCAGCTTTGAGTCTTAAAATATCTTCACCACGTTGTGCAACAGGTAAAATGACACTCATACACAAATCCTCATTTTTATACCTATTTATTCTTTTTATATCATAAGCTTTTTATCTCACCTGCGTTATATATTTACGTTGACCATCAAATCAACGATGTTGATTCATGTATAATTTTTAGTTCAGCCCCAGTAAAGAAAGATTGATTATTCATTCAAAAAAGACTTCTTTAAAATCAAATATAAACCTTTATTCAGCTTTGGAAATATACGCATGGATGCAACACCACGTTTGACCAGAGAAGACAAACGTACCCTTGGGCTGTCATCACTCGGTGGTGCACTTGAGTTCTATGACTTTGTTATTTATGTTTTTTACGCCAAAATTATTTCTGAGTTGTTCTTTCCCGCAGGGCTCAGCCCATTTTGGGCCATGCTGAATACTTACGGTATTTTTGCCGCAGGTTACTTCTTCCGTCCACTTGGCGGTGTAGTCATGGCGCACTTTGGCGACCTCATCGGGCGCAAGCGTCTATTTAGCTTATCTATTTTGCTCATGGCTTTACCTACCCTCATGATCGGGGTTATGCCGACCTTTGAAACGATTGGTTATGCCGCACCTTTACTCTTACTCCTTATGCGGGTGGTACAAGGCATTGCAATTGGTGGAGAAATTCCAGCGGCATGGACCTTTGTTTCTGAACATGTCCCATCTGAAAAAATTGGTTTTGCCAATGGCTTACTTACGGCTGGTTTGTCACTCGGCATCTTGCTCGGTGCTTTAATGTCACTGTTCATTTCTCTTCAGTTTAGTGAAGCAGCTATACATGATTGGGCATGGCGCATTCCCTTTATTGTGGGTGGTATTTTTGGCTTAGTGGCCTTGTATTTACGTAGTTATTTGAAAGAGACCCCAGTATTCAAAGCCATGCAAGCACGTAAAGAATTATCCAAAGAAATGCCAGTGAAACAAGTCTTAGCCAACCATAAAACCGCCGTGGTGATTGGTATGCTCTTGACTTGGTTCTTAACTGCTTGTGTGGTGGTCCTGATTTTAGCCATGCCAAACTTACTGACGGGTGCCTTTGGCTTTGAACGTAGCGATGCTTTTCAAATGCAAAGTGCTGCGATCATCATGCAAATGCTGGGATGCATACTCGCTGGGACATTGGCAGATCACTTTGGTGCAGCCAAGGTCTTGATTTTTGGCTCGCTCGGTGTCGCCGCTATCGCAACCATTTTCTATCACAGTTTAGGTGCGGTCAGTCCAACTACGGTGTTTGCACTGTATATGCTTTTGGGATTCTTTTCAGGCACGGTTGGGCTTGTGTCCTATAGCATGGTCAAGATGTTCCCTGCTTCGATCCGCTTTTCGGGCATTTCGTTTTCCTACAATGTCGCCTATGCCATTGCAGGAGGCATCACACTGCCTTTGGTTCAATGGCTCAGTCTCTATAGCAACATTGGCGCGATGTATTATATTTGGCTGGTCTGTTTGGTTTGCTTCTTCACAGCTTTGGTTTATCGAACTCAGTTTGAAGCCAAGCCATAAAATGATAAAACCCTTCAATCGAAGGGTTTCTTTTTATGCAAGCTACTTTGAAAACATGAGGTCAAAGCCTTTAGCTTAAGGTTTCTGCATGCAGATTTTGGCGCAGTTCATCTTCCACAATATCCAGCTCGATTTGGCTAAACTTACGGATTTCACCTTCAGCATGTTTTTCTAACATACCGCCAATTAATGGCACTTTCACTTTTACCGTCCATTCCAGTTGAAAGTGAATCTGCTTATCATTACCCGATACACTACGTTGGCACACAGCTTCTAAAGGTAGGTTAGGGTCTAAACGGACTTCCGAGCTGAGCACAACTAAATTGCTGACGTCGGTACGTTGTAAACGAAATGCATCTTTTAGAAATTTCTTCGCAATATCGGGAATATTGACATCCAAATTATACGCGCGCTTAAGGGTATAAATATCGCCAACTTTATTCGACTCCAAAATTTCCAACTTCTCCCCAGGAATACGACGGCAAACCTTTTCATGTAAGCTGATATTGGCTGCGAGTCGACGGAAGTCATCCAACGAAACACCGTTGATGGTGGCATTGACTACAAACTGATGTGCCATAACATTAAATCCTTTATTTTTTGTTTTTTGTAAACATCCATGCCCAGATTAGGACTGAAAAACTAGATCTCGTCATCCTGTAAAAAGGTCAAATATAGACGATGCTCCAGCACCGACTATACCGTGATCTAGATTTCAATGTGTGCCATTCTGTATGACAATATCATCTGCAATATAAATAAAAACCACGCGCTCAAAACAGGCCAAGCGAATATCAAAATGCTCGGCCCCATCATCCAGTCCTGTGACCGCCCAACTTGCACTACTGGGTAAGTCATCCAGCCAAGTGGCCTGATAAAAATCCGCAACCGAAGCAAAGTCCAAATATTGCTGTGGACTTCCCTTTAACCGTTCGACGACCGACTCAAATTGAGCCAATTGTATTTGTTTAAAGTCAATCAACACTGCCTAGCCTAAACACTTTTCAGCTGTTGTTTATGGCGTACCTGTGTCCATTGCCACCATCCAAAAGCCGCCAAGCCAACAAAGCCTGCATATAAAGCCGCGGTTAGGAACAAATCTTTATAGATAAACATACCGACATAAACAATATCGACAAATACCCACAGCACCCATGTCGCAATATGTTTACGACTGGTCCAATAAGTCGCCAACAGGCTAAACGCTGCGAGCTGGGCATCCAATAGCGGTACAGCAGCATCGGTCAAATACTTTAAGCTCAGACCAAATACTGCACCAGCCGCAGCGGCAAGCAGCATTTGCAAAATCACTTGCCGAGCTGTAATCGGTTCAATCCGAATCTCATGATCTTGTTGTTTACCTTTGAGCCAGTGATAAAAACCGTAAAAGTTCACCACCACAAAGAAAAACTGCAAAATGGTTTCGCCATATAGCTTATAGGTATAAAACAAATAGGCATATAACAAGAAAGCAGCGAAGTTAAACCACCAACACCACATATTGCGCTTAATGGTCAACGTCACCCCAATTAAGCTAATGATGACTGCAAATATTTCAAGGCTAGACATGGTTCAACTGGTATTCAAAGAAGTGCTGCTATTATGAAAAAAAACTCAATAAAGGCAAGACAATTCCGCTCAATCTAAACGTCGTTTTTTTCGGTGAATCGGATCAAACTGTCGAGTCACAGAATGAATACGCATAAGTTTTGACAGTTTTCTAACAATCGTTTAAAAACTTATAAAACGATGCAGGAATAATCAAAATGTCAGAACAACAAGGTCGTGTCAGTCGCGAAGTTCGCGGTTCGTTATTTTTAATTGGTTTAGATCGCGCAGCCAAGCGCAATGCTTTCGATAGTCATATGATTCATGACTTATCACTGGCCCTTACCGAATATGAGGATGATCCTTCACTGCGCTGTGCTGTAATTTTTGCGCACGGAGAACACTTTACTGCTGGGCTTGATTTGGTTGAGTTGCAACCCAAACTCACTGCAGGCGTTTTCGACTTTCCCGCGACACAAATTAACCCTTGGGGCACCAGCTCCAGACCTCGTACCAAACCCGTGGTTGTGGCAGTCCAAGGCTTTTGCTTTACCGCGGGAATTGAACTGATGCTCAATGCCGATGTGGTTATTGCCGATGCCAATACACAATTTGCCCAAATGGAAGTACAGCGCGGTATTTTACCCTTTGGCGGTGCAACGGTTCGCTTTGTACAAGCGGCGGGTTGGAACAAAGCTATGCGCTATCTACTCACAGGTGACAGCTTCAATGCACAAGTAGCTCTCGACCTCAATTTAATTACCGAGGTCGTAGAAGCATCCACGCCAAATGCTGCATTAGAGCGAGCATTGAGCCTTGCAGAATCAATTGCACAAGCTGCACCACTTGCCGTTCAAGCCACGCTGGCTTCTGCACAACAAGCAGTACAACACGGCGCAGACTATGCCTTTGCACATTTACAAGAGCACCTCAGCCCACTACTCAAAACCCAAGATGTCCAAGAAGGTGTCATGGCAATGCTACAACGCCGCCCTGCTCAGTTTAAAGGACAGTAAAGCTCAAAAGTCTGGAACCGACTTTAGTATTTAACAAAAAAGAAGAAACGATAATGCAAGCCACAGCCCATTTAGATTCGACCCAAATTGAGAAACAAACTGTAAAATTTTCAGCAACCGATGGTTATGTACTCGTTGGCACACGTTATTCCTCATCTGAGCCGATCAAAGCCAACATCATTGTTGCCAGTGCAACAGGTGTACCACAGCAGTTCTATCGCCGCTTTGCCGAGTATGCAGTAGCTCTAGGTTATCAAGTCCTAACTTTTGATTATCGTGGTGTGGGACTTTCTGCACCGAAGCAACTGAAAGGTTTCGGCATGTCCTATTTGGACTGGGGACAGCTAGACTTGTCGGCTGCCATTGACTCTATCCTCAAAGATGGCAAACCTATTTTTGTGGTTGGACACTCTTATGGAGGCCAAGCACTCGGTTTAACCCACAACCATGGCCAAGTCACTGCGATGTATTGCTTTGGCACGGGTGCGGGCTGGCATGGCTATATGCCGTTTCGGGAGAAAATGAAAGTACATGTCATGTGGAATCTTATTTTCCCACCGATGGTTGCACTAAAGGGCTATCTGCCTTGGAGCCTATTGAAAATGGGTACCGATTTACCTGTCGATGTCTACACACAGTGGCGAAAATGGTGTAAAAATCCGACCTACTTTTTTGCAGATCCCGAGCAACAACACTTACTGGAACAATATGCACAGGTCAAAACTCCAATCTATGCTGTTTCAGCACTGGATGATGACTGGGCTTTACCCAACTCAAGGCACGCATTTATGCAGCATTATCGGAATGCGAACATGCATTATCGCAATATTGAAGCCAGTGACTATGGCTTGAAAGAAATTGGACACATGGGATATTTCCGCCAAGGGGCCGAAGCCATCTGGGAAGATATGCTGAACACTTTCGATGGCTATTTATCCTCACCAACCACTACGGAACGTTAAAGCTCTATGCGCCCACAAAAACTGAGTAAAGAACAAATCCAGTTGCATTGCATGCAAACCTTTAAAACCCATGGTTATGCAGGCACCAGTATGGATTTACTAGCAAAGTCTTGTGGGCTCAGTAAAGCAGCATTTTATTATTATTATCCCAATAAAGAAGCTTTGGTTTTAGATATTTTGCAAGTCAGCCAGCAATACTTAAACCATAAACTGTTCAGCATTTTGTGTGATACGCACTTAGAGTATTGCGTTCGCTTTGAACACTTGCACCAGCAATCTGTCAGCTTTTTTAGTGTTGGTGTTCAAGGCTGCTTAGTCGGGATGCTGTCATTGGAAATCCCACATTTATCCGAACAAATTCATCTCAAAATTCAATCGATTTTCCAAGATTGGGAATTGGCGTTGTTGCACTACTTTCAGCAAGTCATGCCTATTGCTCAAGCTGAGGCACTGGCTAAAATCAGTGTTGCCGATTATGAGGGCGCAATTTTAATGACACGCTTAAAACAGGATGACTTCTATCTAACTCATGTTGCAGAACGAATTCTTAAACAGTTATCCATGGCTGTGATGGAAGCTGCGGAGGCTTAAGCGAGGAGATCAATCACGAGTACGATGGCTTTTTTTATGCTCGCGTCCACTGCGGTCAATATGCGTATAAAACATGCCATAACGACTTACATAATATTCAAGCGACTGATCATAGAAGCTCCAAAAAATAGACCATTCATTTAAATCCATTTTGCGGATTTGCGTCTGGGTTTTCGCAGGCATTTTGACCAATAAGGTACTTTGCATCAGCGTTGCATCTTCTTCAGCCGTGAGCAATATCGCTTGATCTAGAAATAGAGTCGCCACGTCATCGAACAGCTCTTGTTCATAAGCATCAACTTCAATAACACGCTCAACCTGAGGTGCTCTATTGGTATGCGTTGTCATTTGAGAAGATGCTGCTTCCGATTCAACCACTTTTTTTTGTCGATTCAAAAAACGTTGCTTTTTTTGAATTTTGATTACAATAATAGATGTCGCAACCAAAGCAATGACTATGCAAATCATTAATAAAAATGTCGCCATGCTCTGCTCTCGTAAAAAATATTCCCTTTTAAAATACAGCATTACCGCTCAAATAAACACCAAATTAATTAAACAGAGTACGTATGAACTCAAATGCTCAATTCGATGACTTGTAATTGGGTGTTGATTCTCAGACCAATTCAAGTGATTCAACACATATTCTCACAAACGTGAAAGGCATCACGATATGTGATTTTCCACTCACAAAATCACTATAAAAAGTAATTAACTTAGTGCGATTGAACAACAAAGTTACATCCGTACTAACAGTAATTCAATTTAATAAATACAGTCACTAGCATGAAATAGCTGCTTCTATAGCTCTAAGAACAAAAGATGATACGGGCAGCCCAAATTCAGGACATTTCTGAAATTTTAGATGTCGTGCACGACAGTATTCGATCATGTATCAAAGACCACCATCGCCATGAAAGTACGATTCAAATTTGGCTAGAAAATAAAACCCAATCCAACCTGATTATGTGGATGCACTATAACGACAGCTGGGTCTATGTACTCAATCAGCACGTAGTGGGTTTTATTATGGTCAGTGATCAAGGTCGTATTTTACTCAATTATATTTCATCCGCTGAACAACAGCGCGGCATTGGAAAAGCTTTATTAGAAACTGTTATTGAACATCTTAAACGTAAAAAAATTCACCAAATTAGTTTAGAAAGCACCCAAACAGCATGCTCTTTTTATCAAAAACATGGCTTTCAAATCCATGCCCAAGACATCCCAAATCCCAAAATGGTGCCTATGATTAAACTCTTATGCTAAGGGTGATTGACCGAAGCATGACTTAACTAAATTCACTCATTTTCATCTGATTCATTGGGCATTTTCATCTGATCACGCCCCGCTTCTTTGGCTTGATACAGTTTTAAATCGGCCGCCTTCATAAGGTCGTGAATATTGGCATAACTCGTTTCATGATCCATCCACGACACTCCCATACTCAAAGTCACATAATCTTTGCCATCTAGGCGGTTATGATGCTCAAAGCGCGCACTACGCACTGCATCTAAAACGGTTTGCATAATCTGACTAATAATCGCAATTGGGACATTATATAAAACAATGGCAAACTCTTCCCCACCATAGCGTGCTAAGTAGGCATTATGTGGCAGTACCGCACCAATCACTTTCACTAAATTTTGCAGAACTTCGTCGCCCTTTAAGTGCCCATAGTAATCATTATAATTTTTGAAATAATCGACATCCATCATGGCAAAAGCCAAAGTTGCATGACTATCTTGTTGTGTTTCAACGAAGCGCTGCTGAATCTCTTGATTCAATGCACGCCGATTATAAGCGCCTGTTAAGGCATCAATTTGAATTTGATATTCGAGTTTTTCATTTAAGTCATGTAATTGAGAGGTGCGCTGTTGCACTTTTTGCTCTAAAGAATCATTCAATTCAATTAAATTATTATTTAAACGTTCGGTATGGTAAGTCTGATAAGCATAGTTACGTGATTGTCGGAACATCACCAAAAGTGCATACAGACTGGTAGAGATAAAAGATAGATGAATAGAATCAATCACATGTAGCGTTAGTAAAAAGTCATGAATGACCGATATACACAGCAATACCACGGCGTATAAATTGATTTTCGAATATTTTTGTTTGGTCTTTAAAGTAAGGTAAAAACCATAGGCAAAATTAAGCAAAATAACAATACTGAAAAATGCGCTATAAAAAGCCAGCTGCTCAAAAACAACTTGCTCGGATAACAAGGTAATGACGATATTCAAGGTCAAAACCAACATGGAGACGGTATAAATCCAATGCTGTAAATAGTACTGATTGAGCAAATACATATAGCTCAAAAAAAACATGACCGCTAAATAGATAAATAAATATTCTAAACGTATGCCCCACAACCAGTTGATATCTAGGAAGGTCGTATAAGCATATGGCGCAGTAAAAAGATTATGTAAGGCAAGAAATAAAATAAAAATACCAAAAACAAAAATACTTTTACTATTCCGTTCATCTGAACCACGGAACATCGAGAACATGGTGGTGAACATTCCTACACCAAACACCACGCCACAGATCATGGCGATACTCATCATCAATTGCTGATAATGTCGATTAATCGTTTTAGCAATGCCAATATGCATGGGGCTTTCAAGGCCGCCGCGTAAATTGTTAAAGTTTGAGGCTTGTATGCTCAGGGTGAAATAAGGACGATCGGGAACAAAATAAGCAATCCGCGGTGCATTTTCTGTTTGTTGTGCTTCTGCATTATCGGCAACATCTCCCAAACGGACTAAAAAATCGCCATTGAGATACACCCGATAAGCCCCAGATTGGTTAGGAATGTGAATGGCTAACCTTCGGCCAATAAATTGTTCAGGAATTTTAAAATGTGCAATAAAGGTGCCGTAACCAATATTACTGCCAGTAAGTTCCTTAAACGAAATTGGCAACTCCGTTGCTTTTGAAACTAATTTGGGATTGGGCCGAGTAATCAGTTCATGGTCATAATACAACCACGTCCCTTTTAAATAACCAGTGGTTTTTTCACCAAACTGAAGATCATTGACATTTTTTTGATGCAAATAATACTCTGCGGGTTCGGCTTCATATTGCGCCCACGTCGAAGGTATTAGACTTAAAATTAGCAAACAGCTGAGAATAAACCAAATCAACGGCTGTTTGCTCAATGAGCTATACAAAAGCGACTCTTCCCTTAAATACGCTCTGCTAAGGATTAATCTACAAATGTTTTTCTTAAAAACCAAGTGTTTTTACAAATGAATCAAATACATCCTTGTAATTGACTCTTTTATTTATCACTATTTTTGATTAATCACGTGTTTTTACATCATACAATTCAATTTCAAAAATCAAATTTGAATTGGCAGGAATAATATTGCCCATTTTACGCTCACCATAAGCCAAATGTGATGGCACGATGAGTTTACGTTTACCACCCACTTTCATGCCCATAATCCCTTGGTCCCAACCTTTAATGACACGGCCTGTCCCAATCACAGTTTCAAAGTAATTTCCACGGTCTAAAGATGAGTCAAACTGGGTTCCATCTTCTAACCAGCCCGTATAATGTGTGGTGATTAAAGCACCTTTAACCGCTTCTTTACCTTCACCGACAACCAAATCAATAATTTCTAATTCTGCGCTCATGTTCTCGCTCCAACCTGTTCAATCAATAAATCTAGTTAAACTGCTTGTTTATTGCAATTGCGTCCACTCAATAATGGCTTGAGCATGGTCACCAATTAAAGTCCACTCACCATCCATCACATTCAACTGAAGTTGCATGGTACGTTCACACAGTGCTTGAACCGCTTCAGTACTTGCAGTCGACAACTGCCAAATTTCAACATTGTTCAATGTCTTCAACTTACTGTTGCGCTTATACCATTCATCGACCGCTGTGCCATAAGTGACAATCGCCACTTGCTTACAACGTGCACTGGCTTTTTTCACTTTATCTTCGTCTGGGCTGCCCACTTCAATCCATTTCACCAGCTGACCCGTGAGGTCTTTTTCCCACAGCGCAGGTTCATTGGTTTCAAATAAATCTTTGGTAAACTCTAAAGCTTCATCCGCAAAACGTGCAAATGCCAACAAACGCACCATCAAACGCTCAATGGTTTCTGAAGGATGCAATGCCAAAGTCAGTTGATAGTCCCCATATTGGTGGACATCCATATTGGCAATATTCAAATCTGCCTTATAAATTGTAGCTTTAAGCGCCATACATACCATCCTCAAATTTGCCGACTAGCATATAAGATTTCGGCTTTTTTTGCTTAAAACAATTTAAGTCATTGCTCTATGCGACATTCAAAAAGTGCGCTTTCAAAATCCATCCAATCTCTTTCATTTTGAACAATCAATTCAACTCGATTATCAATCCCTTCTTCGACATCTTGATAGTTAAATTGTTCAGGATTGAAATTAAATGCCTTCCACCCCTGATTGGTATGGAAAATTCCTTTAATCCGTCGCCAATCTTGCTGTTCGCAAAGCAAATCGAGTAAATCGTAAAAGTCAAAAACCCAACGCTTCGGCATTTTCCAACCTGCAACACTATAACCTTGCGCCGTTTCTACATAGTGATACGGCAACTGTTTAATCTCGGGAAAATCTTGTTGAGTCGCTTTCAACTGTTGCTGAACGTTCAGTAAAGGCTGCTTGAATCGTTTTGTTCCGATGTACTCAAAATCGATTTGCGTAAGCTCAATCTTGCCCTGCTCTGCCATCAGCCACTGCTGAGCATAAGGCTGATATTCGGTTTGCAGTTTTTCAAGAGCATCTTGATCTGTTTTTTGCATTTGAGCTTGATGCGAAACCACCACAATCTGCGCCGCTTTTAATTGATCCTGATAAAGATTTTGTGCTGTCCAAGCATGATCATGTAAACGCGAACCATCCAGCACCGTGATCGGCGCACGCATCTGTAGGGTCGAGTGCCAATGTGGCTCGGTCAGTTGCTCCAGTAACTGTGCTGGATGTCCCAAGCCTGTGGGTTCAATAAACAACCGATCAGGCTTTTGTTCTGAGAGCAAACGAGACAGTGCTATTTGCATCGGTAGTTGGCTGCTACAACATAAACAACCACCGAGTAATTCTTTCACCGCATAGCCTTCCGTTTGTGGCATGAGCTGTTGATCTACGCCAATTTGCCCAAACTCATTCATCAGTACCGCCCAAACTTCATGTTCAGGTTTCTGACCTAACAAATGCTTGAGCAAAGTGGTTTTACCTGCACCAAGAAAACCCGAAATAATATGCGTAGGAACCGCCTGCGGCATCGACATCAGTTTCAAAATTTTATACCTAGCATGGAATATGATAAAAACAGCACAATAAAATAAGCCATCATCTTAATTTAAATCACCAATTTTCTCATCTCAAATCCATGGCATCGAACACTCAGCATTCAGTTAGCTGACATTTCATTCATTTATACCCCTATTGGACAAACTTCCTTACATTTTACTCAGTACTGAAATTAGGGTTTCGCACTTAATTCGCATGCTTTGTACAGTTTATGTGAGTTTTCAAACATCCATATTGATCATTAATTCTTCATTTCCTCTCAATCTATTCACAAAAAACTTCTACTTGTTACTTAAAGCTTACTATTTTTTCATCATCTGTAGTTTTAGGTAATGTGCACTTTTCACATTGTTGCTTCGATTGAACCGCAGATATTCAGGCGATAGCATGAAGCTCAGTTCAAATTGATGTGATGATCAGTCTGAACTATTTTTATCTATAAAATATAAGGATGCCAAAACCATGAAACTTTCTCACTTAATTATTGCAACATCTTTAACAGCTGCGAGCTTTGCAACTTTTGCTGCACCTCAACAAGCGCCAGCTCAAGAAGACAAAGTTGTAGTATCAACCCAAGAAACAGCTGAAACTACAGACTTAAGTGCAAATGCACCTGCTTCGGAAGCATCAGCAGAACAACCGAATCAAGAAAAAGCTGCTAAATAATTGAAATGTTGAGAGATCCAGTGGCTTTACTCTCCTGCTGGATCGCAACAACTTTTTAGCGTCACTTGAAACCAAGATATATCCTGTCTTGGTTTCTTTTTATTTATGCGCATAGACTTTAGAAGTTTGAGATCAACAGGTGCAAAAAGCCAAATTTGCGTAGTTTTCCCATATGAGCTTCTATTCAAAACATCAACGTCAGACATAAAAAAAGATCCCCTATACAGGAGATCGTTTTTTTAAAACTTAACTATGTGATGCTTTTTTATAAATACTGCACGAAGGATGATGGTTCTCTTGTAAACGCGCGACCTTACGTTGTTCTGCTGCTTCAAAACGACAGCGCTTCCAGTCATTGTCCAAATTCAACGCAGGAATTTGTTTTGGCTTACCATTTTCATCTACCGCGACCATGGTGAAGTAACAACTATTGGTATGGCGTACTGTACGCTTTTGAATATTTTGTGCTTCAACACGAATACCAATTTCCATCGAAGTACGACCGACATGGTTCACGCTTGCCAAGAAAGTTACTAACTCGCCGACATGAATCGGCTCTTTAAAGTTAACTTTATCAACCGATAAGGTCACCACATAACTTCCTGAAAAACGACTTGCACACGCATATGCCACTTGGTCTAACAGTTTCAAAATGGTGCCACCATGCACATTTCCTGAAAAATTCGCCATATCAGGTGTCATTAAGACCGACATAGTGAGTTCAGACTGGTCATCCGCAGCCGCAGCAATTTGATCTAATGGGGACATCGCGTTCTCTAATTGGTAAGATAATAGGATATGTGACATTTATTATATCGGTTTTGAACGCTAAATTTGGTAACAAAACCATCATTATTATTTATAGTGATTTAAGTATCATTCAAAAAAATATATATAAAGAAGACTAAGTTTTTGAATCTATAGGCCTTCTTTAAATTTTAATTTATTCAAAACATTGTCGCTGTGATATTTTCACAGCCTATAAATGGCTTTGAGCCTGATTGACTGTATTTTGAGTCATAGAAATACATGCTAGTCCAGTCCATTCAGGCTTTTATTTTGAAATCACGCGTGATCAATGCGTTCGTGCTTGGATACTTTGAATATTCAATTTTTGCTTATAATTTTTCTGCGCAAAAACTTTTTGAATCTGTTCTAACTGCGCAACAGTTGCATCGACCCCAGCTTGCATGGTCGACTCACGGCCGCTGACATCAAAAATATGTACTTTCTCGCGCAAGTCTGGCTGAATCACAATATCAGCATTTTTCAGCTCAATTTGTGCAAGGTTCTTTTGCATGATATTGATATTTTGGTTGAACAGTCCCCAGACATTTGAGGTTTCGGTATACATCGGCTGCGCCAGAATATCGACCGCGATAATAATATCTGCCCCTAACTTACGTGCCACATCAACAGGTACTGGGCTGACTAAACCACCATCTACATATTCATCAGTACCAATCTTGGTTGGAATGAACATACTCGGGATCGATACCGATGCCCGAACCGCTTGCCCAGTATTGCCATAGTTAAAGACAACTTTTTTACCTTCTTTTAATTGCGTCGCCACTACATACATCGGGATAGGTAAGCTTTGAAGTGGCATATCGCTCACTTGTTCATTGACATAGTCTTCAACTTTTTGACCATCAAAGAAACCTTTCATGTCCAAACGAATATCGCGCACATCACTGGCTTTCATATTCAGCGCAATATCACGAATTTGATTGGCATTTTTACCACTTGCATACAGTGATCCGACGATACTGCCGGCACTGGTTCCCACGATAAAGTCGGGACGAATCCCCGACTGCTCTAAAACTTGAATTGCGCCAATATGTGCATAACCACGTGCACCACCACTCCCCAACACCAAGGCAATAATTGGACGGTTCTGTTCTTTTTTGAGCTGTTTAAAATTGATCTGGTTGAGTCGCTCTTGGGCTTCCCCTGACTCAGTTTCGGCTGAAAAAGCCTGATTTGGCGTTTCTTGAGCCACTTTGGGCATGCTTTGACAGCCTGCTAAAGCGAGCAATGTAAACGACATAAGGCTAAGTTTAATGTTTAACATGATTCACCGAGGTTGAGATAGCGCGAAGTTTTCCAGCAGCATAGTGTATGAAAATCAGCAGTCCAAGTACTGTTGTTTTTCGTAAAAGCGTCATATTTCTCTATTATAATCTGTTTCAATTTTTCAGCATAATTCAACATGCACACTCAGCAGCTCATTCGCATCTTTCTGCATTTTTTAAAATTGGGCTGCTTGTCTTTTGGTGGCCCTGCTGCTCATTTGGTGTTTTTTCACCGACATTTTGTACAACAACTTCGGTGGTTGAGTGATGCTGAATATGCCCAGTTGGTTGCTCTCGCACAATTGCTCCCAGGACCGACCAGCAGCCAAGTGGGTATTGCCATTGGTTATCAACTGCAAGGCTACCGCGGTGCGTGCGCGGCTTGGCTCGGTTTTACTTTGCCGTCTATGCTCCTCATGGCATGTTTCGCGGTACTGGGTCAGCAGTATTTCAATCAACTCAGTGCGATGGCACTACATAGCATTCAGTTGATCGTTTTTGCTGTGGTGATCTGGGCCTTTTGGCAAATGTTGACAAGTTTCTGCCAAAGCGTTTGGCAATATATACTAATGTTACTTAGCAGCTTGTTTCTTTACTTTTCACCATGGTCATTCAGCCAAGTTATCGTCATCTTAGTTGCTGCTCTGGTCGGTATTTATTTCGCATCAGATTCGACATCAAAGCTCCAAGACAGCGGCTTAAAAGCAAAAGTCCATGCAAAGCAGGCTTATCTTTGGCTGATTGCCTTTGTTTTGCCTTTTGTAGTTTTTA
>OCTV010000462.1_pt1 | contig 16262 bp, 20 predicted proteins | sample 1539101 | NCBI WGS metagenome assembly OCTV01 (sample SAMEA3991422, study PRJEB22521) | metagenome | biome: anthropogenic terrestrial biome; feature: sewage plant; material: sludge | place: Sweden | collected 2012-09-26 | reverse complement strand
CATCGTTTTAAACTTTTCTGCTTTCTCATCGTCATAATAAAGTAAATAGCAATAAAATGAAACTTTTCAGATTATTGGTACTGGCAGGTATCGTTAGCTCAGCAAGTGTTGAAGCTAATAAAAACTCCACATTAGATTTAGACGCAGTAACTGGTGCAACAGAGATCGTCGAGCCACAAAATGGATTAGGCGGTGCTGAAGTTCAAAGTAGTAAAAACGGGGTACGTGGCGGAGCAGGACACGACAATCTGGATAAGAGCTACGACACCCAACTTACGGCTATGAAGGCAGCTGTGATTCCGAAATTCAAAACCTATTCTTTCGAGGATAAGACCGTAGGCAGAACAATGAAGTATAATCTCTACCTGCCGAAAGATTATGAACAAGGGAAAAACTATCCGATGGTTCTCTTTATGCCGGATGCTTCAACAGTCGGTAAAGGTTCTGCATGGGCATTGGAACAAGGATATGGTGGTATCGTCTGGGCAACGGATGAGAATCAGAAGAAGAATCCTTGCATCGTACTTGTTCCCTCATTCGATGGTCCAGAAGCGGCAGTTAACGACAAATGGGAAACGAGTGACGAGGTGAAGGTAATCCCGAATCTCGTGGAATATATCACATCTCATTATAAGGTTGACCGCAATAGAATTTACACCACAGGGCAGTCGATGGGAGGAATGATTTCATTCTATCTCAATGTGACCCATCCTGATCTGTTTGCCGCATCGATGTTTGTATCAAGCCAGTGGGATACAAACGTTCTACAACCGTTGGTCGGAAAGAAGTTCTTCTACATTGTTTCCGATGCAGATGCGAAGGCATCACCGAAGATGACGGAACTAGGAAATCTCCTCACAAAGAACGGTGAGAAGCATAGTGAGGTGACTTTTTCCGCACGTTTGCCAATTGCCGAGCAGAATGCCAAGGTAGACAGCATCATCAAGGAAGGCTGTAGCGCCAATTTCGTCCGCTTCGCCCCGAACACGGTAATGCCTAAGGGTAGGGAGAGCGTAATGGCTGAGCACATGTATGCCTTCGACCGAGCCTACCTGCTGGATTCCGCACGCGAGTGGCTGTTCAGACAGACGAAATAAGTGAAATCCACCATTGCGGTTTCCGTTCTCGAAGATACTTCTTCGGGGATGTAGCACTATTCCTTTTCTTCCAGAATCTTTTTCATTTGAGGACGGAAGTCGTCACCCCACGAACGCATAGAGAGAATGATGGGAAGGAGGCTCTCGCCAAGAGGTGTGAGCGAGTATTCGGAGTGCTTGCAAACGGGGTCGATGACCCGCTTCTGAATAACGCTGAACTCAAGCAATTCCTTGAGTTGCTGATTTACGACGCGCTCACTTGCTTCGGGAATGATCCTGAAAATTTCACTTGGACGCATGGAGCTGTTCTTGCTCAACTCGTAGATGATGTAGGGCTTCCACTTGCCGCCAATCACCTCAATGGTTATTCTCACACCGCAATCCGTTGAGAAGGGAATTTTCTTGTTGTACATATTTCGAAGTTATTCAAGTCCATAAAGTTCATCAAGTCCATAAAGAAGCCGAAAGTTCTTCAGTCCAAAGAGTTTGATCAGTGCAAAGGTAAGAAAAATAATCCGATAGTGCGAAAATTATCAGTATCCTTTGATTTTTTTAGTCCATTTTAATGTAGTAATTTTGCGGTCGAAATCTTGAGTAAACGAGTGGAGAGCAAATTTATTTGCTATTCCGAGTACAGCCAAGATTCATCGATAGATAATTTAGAAAAGAAGGGATTATACTATGCATTTTCAACCTAAGGACGAAAAACAGTTAATATATACACAGTTATGAAAATTATAGCAATTAACGGAAGCCCTCGTAAGAACGGAAACACGATGGCTATGATCGACAAGTTTCTTGAAGGAGTAAGAAGTGCCGACGAGAGTATTGAAACCAAGGTGATTAACATCTACAACCTGAACTATACGGGTTGTCGTAGTTGTTTTGCTTGCAAACGCATCGGCTCGACCTACGGAAAGAGTTGTGCCATCAAGGACGATATTCACGATGTACTGGAAGAAATATCCCAAGCCGACGGTGTGGTGATTGGCTCGCCCATCTATTTCGGTGAAATTGTAGGACAATTGAAGTCGTTTCTGGAGCGCATGTGCTTCCCGTTCTTTACCTATGAGGTCGGCTATAGGAGCATTGCACCCAAGCATTTCCCCATCACGATGATTTATACAATGAACGTCACCAAGGAGGCTTTCGATGAACTGGGTTATACCCGCACATTATCCAACATGGAGAGTTTCGTGGGTCACACGTACTCCCAGCCAGAACTGCTCTATGCCTTCAACACCTATCAGTTCAAGGACTATTCAAAGTACAAGATAGAATGCTTCTCAGAATCTGACAAGAGGAAATACCGTGACGAACAACTTCCAAAAGACTTGCAATCGGCTTTCGAGGCAGGCAAGGCTATTGTGGAGAAAATAAAGAAGTGATATGGGAAGGTCGGAGAAATGATATATCTGTAGTTACACTACCGACGGTGTAACCCCGTATTGTTGCTTGAAGGCTGAAATGAAATGGGTACGGTTTTCGAAACCCACGCGAAGATAGACATCCGAGGCGTTGGCACGACCCGATTTCAAAAGTTGGTAGGCGGCATCAAGACGCTTATCGCGAAGCCAGGTCTGAGGTGTCACGTCGCTAATCTTGGCGAAGTCGCGTTTAAAGGTGGCGAGGCTTCGACCCGTGTAGTTGGCAAATTCTGATAGCGTCATGTGCTTGGTGAAGTATTTCTCCATGAATGCCATGATGTCTATTTTCCATGGCTCGTTGAAGTCGAAGAGTGTGGGATACAGGCTTTTGTCAAGCGATAGAAGAAATTCCGTCACTTCTTCGATGCTCTTGTTAATGGCATCGTCTTCGGACTTCACGTCTTTGATCAGGAATTTTTTCAGCGGTTCAAAGATTGTATCTATACCACTATCGGCACCAATCTTCATTATCGGCTCGTGCATTCTTTTGGGCTTATTGGGGAATGCGTTCTTGTCCATCCGTGAGAAGTAATCCTTCAGAAAACTACGCTCAAGATTCAATGTTATAGCTCCGTATGGCTCTTCTCCCTGAGCCTGCTTGGTCATGTTCACGGCACAATTCTTGCGTACAAACACGTATTCGCCCTTACGGACATGTATTTTTCTGCCGTCTTCCTCCACGATGAGATGACCTGATGCAATGTATTTGATGCAGTTCACGGGGCTCTTGTGCTGATAATGCGTGTCATCGGGATTCAAGTATCCGAAGATGGCATTATTATAATATGTGATAAATGATTCTGCCATAGTTTCTACTTTCGAGGGCAAAGTTACTTATTATTTCTGATAACTTATGTCTATTTATGGCTCAAAGTTACTAATATCGATTATTTTTCTTCTTTTTCAAAGATGAGCCGTAAAACGACATTGTGTATTGATTTTCTCCATAACTTTGCACCGTGAAATTGAAACTTCAATAGAATATGCAAAAGAAATTATTTGTTATTATTGGTACGGGCAAGGGCTTAGGCAATGCCATTGCACGCGAGTTTGGAAGTCATGACTTCCGTGTTGTTCTCATCGCTCGCAATGCCGAGCATCTGGCAGAATATAAAAAGGAGATGCAAGCAGAGGGCATTGAGACATATATTAAGGTGGGCGATGCCGCGAAGCCCGATTCACTTACGAAGGCTATAGACGAGATTACTGCAGAGCTTGACACTCCTGATGCGGTGGTGTATCATGTGGGCATCACTTCGCCAGATCCCGAGCAGATAACTAACGAACTACTCATGAGTCGCTATCAGGTGGATGTAGCGAGTGCATACGTGGTGACCGATCATCTGGCCCGCAATCCTGAGTTTGCCCGGAAGAAGGGAATGGTGATATTCACCGGTGGTGGTTTCGCTTACTCCTTTCAGACCATCCCGTTTCTTAAACCCCTCTGCATCGACAAGGCTGCCCTGAATGGAGCGTGCATCGTGCTCCACGATATTTTTAAGGACCAGGGAATCTTTGTGGGAAGTGTACTCATCCATGGCGTTATCGACCCGAAGGACGAGAAATATGCTCCTGCCGTTATAGCAAAGCAGTACTGGAAGATGTATGATGAACGTGGTGAGTGGCAGGTGAAATATTAAATGGCAAACTGATTAAAAATATAGAAATTATGGAATTACATTTAGAAAATAAAGTGGCTCTCGTCACCGGTGGTCTGGGAGCATAAAGGGAGGAATTTTGATATGAAGATTACGATTATTACTGGAAGCCCCCGAAAGCATGGCAACTCAAATCATCTTGCCGATCAATTTATAAAAGGTGCCGAGGAAGCAGGACATCTGATATTCCGCTACGATGCCGCCAAGCAGAAGTTCAGCGGTTGTATAGGATGTCTGAAATGTCAGTACAATGGCCCTTGTGTGTTCAATGATGACTTTGAGCAGATGTTGCGTGAAAAGGTTATAGATGCAGATTGCATTGTGTTCGCCTCGCCTGTTTATTGGTTTGGCTTCTCATGGCAGATCAAGAAGGCTATCGACCGCTTCAATGCCATCTATCTGCCCATCAACCAGACGGGAAAGAAGGCGGTTTTACTTCTAACTCAGAATAATACCGACGAACATGTGAGTGACCCGATAAAACTTGAATTCGAGCATATCGTAGACTTCCTCGGATGGAAAAATAGTGGTGAACTGGTGGCAACGGGTATTGGTCCTGTTGGAGCCGTAAACGATACAGAATTCTCGAAGAGAGCCTACGAAATGGGACATAACATTTAACAACTGAAATTATAGAAATCAAAACATTACTTACCCCGATAATTCATTGGCGTTTGCCCCGTGATCCGTTTGAAATATTTGCAGAAAAAGCTGTCTGAGGCAAAATTCAAATCATCTGCTATGTCAATGACAGACATGTTGGAATGACGCAAACGAACCTTGGCCTCCATGATGACGGCACGCTCTATCCACTCCTTGACCGTGACATCACTGTACCTGCTCACCACGATGCTCAGATAATTGCGTGTGATGAAAAGTTTTTGTGCATAGAAATCGAGTGAGCGTTCCCTTGATGCATGTTTCTTGAGCAGGGAAATGAACTTGTTAAAGATGGTTTGGTCACGTGATACAGAAGTATCACCGACATCGGTCTGACTATCCATGCGGTCGTTGGAAAAAAATACGACGGCAGAGATGAGATGGTCGGCAACCTTTAAGTCCGACATCCTACCATCGCTCACGCGAATCAACGTCTCGAACATGGTACAGAGCACGTCCATATCATCATCGCTCAACTCTCGCAGACCGTATGTGGCCTTTTCCAATGCCTTCGGCTTGCTTTCAACAAAAGCCCTTGAGATGAAGTCATCCGACATGACAAGCGTATGAAAACAGAAATCGGCGGAACAATGTTCCGGTTCATAGATTGCGCCCTCGTTCATTACAAGCAGGCTTCCGGCTTGTAGATGCTGCTGCATCAAACCAATAGTGAAATCAGCCTCGCCCTGAGTAACAATGAAGAAGGCTGTGTATCCAATCCTGTATGGCGTGCCGATGAGAAGGTCTGCCACAACTGCATTATTATTTTGGATTGCAAAATATTCGTCGCAGAAGAATGTATCATCCCTCTGCCAGAGTTTATCTTTTATCTGCTTCATCAGAGTGCTGAATGGCAGATTACGAAGTCTTGATGTCTCCATATTTAACTTACTTTTTGCATGCAAATATACAATATAAATCCCATTTGCCACTGTATTTAATATTATTTTATCAATGAATAGAACATTTCTATCAATTTATAGATAATGATTCGGTGGAAGAAACATCGTATCTTTGCGATGTGATTTGATAATCACTACCGCAATTTGAACAATAATATTTTAAAACAAAAGGATTATGGAGACAACAAAAATTCATGTTACTACATGTAAGGAAGAGCAGAAACTCTCTTACCACAAATTTTATGAACGCGGACTATGCAAAATTCCAACGGAGAAAATTGCTATTCTGAATGGAGAGCCATTGAAACCAGGCAAGGGCATTCTCTTTGAGGATAAGGATGATTTTCTTCTTGAGAAGGGCGATTATTGCAGAGTCGGTTTCGGAGAGAATGCTGACGGTACGGCATACGCCGCAAACGAGACATTTGTGCCTGGCGGTACTGTGGAGATGATGGACTTTTGGATTCCCTGGTGCGGTTCTGGCTCTGACCTGCGCTTCAAGGTGTGGGATCCTGAGGACCATTACTACACTCGCTCCAACAATCAAGCCAGACTCATCGACCCAAACATCCCGATGAATGAGCGTCTGTGGGGCACGTCAAATATGGTGCTGGAAGACATAGGCTCTGGCAGTCTTTGGGCAACACCTCTGAATTTCATGAGCCCGACTACTTTCGGATTCAACCCTGCTCTCATCGGCAAGGATAAATGCAAGAGTATCGTATGTGGTGGAGGTGGTCCTGTGGTAGTGGTGCACAAGTATTATGAGACCGACGGAGGGCTGATGATCAACTCGTATTTCTGGGTTGGATGGGGTTGCGACAATCGTTGCGACATCCAAAAGGCAGATCTGAGCAAGATGCCAGTGAAAACTGTTCTCATGGCAAAACTACTCTATGGTCACAGCATCCGTGAGATGACTAATCTTGCAGCCGTAATGCCCGAGGTCTTTGCAGAAGAAAAGGATAACATATAAATCCTCCTCACTAAATAATCCCGCTATATCTTTGTACTTACCAAGTGTGGCGGGATTATTTATATATGTTGATTTCGACTGGTTGGAGAGTTCTCTTCTGATTGGTGAACAGAATTCATTGTAAATTATTAGGGAAATTTTAATCCCGTGAAAATAAATATTGTCGTTTGAGAGAAGTATATAACGGAAAATATGTTTAACTTTGCCGCCAAAATAGTAAAGTTAAGATGAATGCTAATCAAGACATCAGTGTAAGGAATTACATGGACACATTCTATCTCTGCCGTGTGGGCAAGGACCGATTGTGCGAGAACATGGTAGAGGAACACTCACTGATACACATTGTGTCGGGCGAGATGGACGTAATTCTGCCTGAGGGTAAGACATTACATTTTAGGAAGGGTGACACCTGTCTGCTCCGTAGAAACCATAAAGTGAAGAAGGATAAACATCCCGATAGGAACGGCAATGAATTTAAAGCGGTAATCATCCATCTGGCGGTGGACTTCCTGAAGAAAACGAGAAAAGAGTACAAAATTGCCATACCAAGTGCAGTCTCTGAGAATACAGTAGAGAGCAACGCGTTCGTGTTGCCACGCCATGCATTTCTGGAGAGTTTGTTCTCGTCTTTGTTGAATTACTTCAAGTTGGAACAATATCCGTCAAACGAACTGATGGACTCTAAATTAAGGGAGACTGTATTCACTATATTGCAATTGAAGCCATCACTTGCCGCTGTGCTTTTTGACTATATGCAACCATGGAGGATTGACCTCGAAGCATTCATGCAGAGCAACTTTAAGAGCGACCTTACCATTGAACAGTTTGCACATTATACGGGGAGAAGTCTTACAGCATTTAAGAATGATTTCGATAGCATATTCCACCTCACTCCCCAGCGCTGGCTCACGAAGAGAAGGCTTCAGGAAGCTCGTAAGTTGATGGAAAATACGGGTGAAAAGCCTCTCGACATTTATTTGGAGGTGGGATTCAAGAGTCTGAGCCATTTCTCTACGGCTTTTAAGAAGGAATACGGTATTCCACCTTCTCAACTTCTGTTGACGGTGGAATAAAAGTCAATTTCAAAAAAGTCGTTTGAGAAAAGTGAAGTTTGACGTTTGAGGGAAATAATCCTTGGCTTTTTCATCGTACCTTTGCAATATGAAATTTAATAAATATCAAATTGTAAAAAGGAAAAAATATGATGAACGAAATCAACTGGCCTGAGCAGTATCTTCCAGGCACGACAGACAACTTTGCTTCAAACGAAGTAATCGTAAAGAACTTAGACATCAACAAGGTATGGGCATTGCTTGCTGACCCATTTGCATGGCCAACCTACTATGCCAACTCTTCTGATCCGAAATTTAAGAAGGATGGTGACAAAGAACTCTATCTGGGTTGCCCGTTCTTCTTCAAGACCTTCGGGTTTCCCATTGACGCAGAAGTGACCGAGTATAAGGCTCCAAAGGATGGCATTGCTCGCCTGGCATGGCACGGATGGGCTGAGGGGGATACAAATAACCGTCTCGATGTGATCCATGCTTGGCTAATCGAGGAACTGAGCGGCAATCGTCTACGCATCCTCACTCAGGAGAGCCAGATTGGCAGGCCTGCTGCTGACATGGCTGGCACCAATACTATGATTGACGGTCATCAGGCATGGCTCAATGGATTAATAAATGCCGTACAGAAATAATATAAGGAGAGAAAACAATGAAATCAATTAGAATGTTGTTCATGATGGTCGTAACAATGCTCTCGACAAGTGTCATGGCACAGACGACAAGCAATAAAGCAATGAAAAGGAAGGTGTTATTCGTCATCACCAGTACGGGCGTGAAGGGAAATAGTGGTCTGAAGACTGGTTATTACCTCAGTGAAGTGGCTCATCCATGGAAAGTCCTGGTTGACGCTGGTTATGAAATCGACTTCGTAAGTCCCAAGGGCGGCGAGTCACCAATTGACGGCTTCACCCTTGACGATCCCGTCAACAAACTCTTCTGGGAGAACAAGGAATACAAGGAGAAGATCATCCACTCAATGAAGCCATCCGAGGTTGATCCGTCACAATACAAGGGAATATATTACGCAGGTGGTCACGGAGCCATGTGGGATTTCCCTGACAATGCCGAGATTTCTGCCATCGCCACCAAAATATATGAGGCAGGAGGAATTGTTGGCTCTGTTTGCCACGGCCCTTCTGGTCTGATAAATATCAAACTCAGCAATGACAAGTATCTCATTGATGGCAAGCACATCAACAGCTTCACCAACAAAGAGGAGAGAATCGTCGGTCAGACCGACATCGTGCCCTTCTCCCTGGAGACAGAGCTTCGTAACCATGGTGCAATCTATGAGGAATCAGACCCTTGGCAGGTTCATGTGGTCGTTGACCAGCGGGTGATAACAGGTCAGAATCCTCAGTCGGCAACGGCTGTAGGACTAGCAATGGCCAACACGCTCTCGCAGATCAAATAGCTAATTTGTATCACATAGAGGGGTGTCATTCTATCAACAATGATATGATGATGCCCACTCTTTGAGACCGCCTTCACCAAATTCTTTATCAGGATGAAGGAGATGTATGATGTCAGTCCCTCGGTCTGTTGGACAAATAGCGAACTACATTGTTGAAGTAATAAAAAACAATAAAGTTCACAACATTGTGGTCCACAATGTTGTGAACTTTAAATGTTTTTGCCGATATGGGCAGGATAATATATCATTTTCACAAGACTAAATACTAAGAATAGCTATTAAACTCTTCGAATCCCAATATTGTTAAATATTGCATTGATTTAACGCTTTTTACATCGTAATCTATCATAAAATGAACAAAAAGACCTATATTTGCACTCTTAATTAAATGTTGATATATGGTTAAAACAACTATGGGGACTAAGCTTCCCCGCAAATTGGAGCAGAAAATGCAGATGGTAGGTGAGCAGATCAGGCTTGCCCGTCTGCGTCGTAATTTGAGTATTGCTCAGGTTGCCGAACGTGCTACGTGTTCTCCTGTAACCATCAACAGAGTGGAGAAAGGTACACCGACTGTTGCTATCGGTATCTATCTGCGTGTGCTGTATGCTTTACAGCTAGAGGATGATATATTGCTCTTGGCACAGAAGGATGACATGGGACGAGCTCTGCAAGACCTTGCCCTCAAGCATCGTGAACGGGCTTCTAAAAAGGTATGATAGATGAACAGATTATTGATATATGGTGATTTCGACTGGTTGGAGAGTCCTCTTCTGATTGGTGAACTCGGCTACGAATCTCTTCGTGGTTCGGATTCTTATTCCTTCAAGTTCGACAAGGAATGGCTCGTTAAGTATGGCAGCATATTCCTGAGTGCTGACATCAACAACTATCCCGGTCTGCAGTACACTCAGCCTGGGAAGGATATCTTTGCCTGTCTCAGTGATGCTTTGCCAGACCGCTGGGGAAGAACACTCCTGAACCGACGCGAACAGATACAGGCTGCTGAAGAGAAACGTAATGTAAGACGATTGTCTTCATTCGATTACCTCATAGGTATTGATGATTTCTCCCGTATGGGCGGCTTCCGATTCAAGGAAGATCCAGTCGGTGAGTTCATCAACTGTGAGGATTATCTTCGCATCCCTCCTATAACAGATATCCGTACATTGGTAGTAGCCAGTATGGAGTTCGAACTTAGTGAGGAGAGGAATCTGATGCCAGAGAAGAAATGGATTCAGCAACTCATTCACCCGGGAACCTCATTGGGTGGCGCCCGTCCAAAAGCAGGTGTGATGGATGAAGATGGGAAGCTATGTGTGGCTAAGTTCCCATCACGAAAGGATGATTACGATGTGGCGCTATGGGAGCATCACAGTCATTTGTTGGCTAGGGAAGCTGGTGTAGCTGCTGCCGAGACAAGAGTAATCAATTCCGGAGATAAGTATCATGCGCTTCTTTCAAAGCGTTTTGACCGTACAGAGGAGGGCAGAAGAATCCACTTTGCATCAGCTATGACGCTGTTAGGACTCACAGATGGCTGTGATGCTAAGAGTGGTAACGGCTATCTGGATATTGTGGACTTTATCCTCCAGAGCTGTCGTGACGTGAATGAGAACCTGCGCCAGCTCTATCGCAGAGTGGCTTTTAATATTGCCATCGGCAACAGTGATGACCATTTCCGCAATCATGGATTTCTGCTTACTCCTAGAGGATGGACTCTGGCTCCTGCCTACGACATGAATCCAACTCTCAGTCAGTATCAGAGTCTGCTTATCAACTCATCTACCAATGAATCAAACCTGCAGACTTTGCTTGACTCCTATGAGGAGTATATGATAGGCAAGGAAGAAGCCCGAACAATCATCGGTGAAGTAATGAAGGGTGTGAGCAAATGGAAGACCATCGCCGTTAACCTTGGCATTAGCAAGCGTGAGATTGACATGTTTACCCAAGTGTATAATAAGTCGGTGGATATTTATAAGTAAGCTTTGAGTGTATCCGTTATATCATATATTATGATAGGCATTGTCTTTCTTGTCATTCCTTTTCCCTGAACATGTCGTACGATACATTGTCGGGATTCCATTTGTTCTTGGGCTGCACTTCGCCGTCAGAATAACCTATCTGTATCACATTGAGAGGTATCAAATTGTCGGGCAGCGATAGGGCGATGCTCACTCTCTGCATGATGTCGGTTACTGGGAATACGGCTGTCCAGATTGCTCCTAGACCTAAGGCATGCGCAGCAAGAAGTATATTTTCAGAGGCAAGAGAGCCATCACAGATAATCCATTCCTTGCCCATCTGTACGGTTTTTGATGTATCCATGCAAACTACAATGGAGAGGGGAGAGCGATATTGATTGATATTTTCCTGTACGCTTGGATTGGTTACTACCACAAAGTGCCAGGGTTGCTTGTTTACTGCAGAAGGAGCTGCCATGGCTGCATGGAGCATGGTATCTATCTTCTCCTTCACTACTGGCTGATTCTTAAACTTGCGGACGGATGCTCGCGTCATCATATTTTCCAATACTGAATTTTCCATTACTATTTAATTTATAACGTTTTATTCTTTTTGTGCAAAGGTAGGGTGAATTCCATAGATACCAAAGTTAATTATGAGCCAAAATATGTTTAAAACGATACAAATGCTTGTGTACCATTTTATTTTTGATTATCTTTATCACCTAAATCAATAAGATATGTTCACAGCTGATGATTTATTTAAGTTAGGCGACACCGATTCCAGTCAGACTTGGAACGGACAAATAGCCTGCATGTCCATTCATAAGGAGAACCTTCTGATTGAACAGCCAATGGATGGGGCTTCAGTATTTTCTTTCGCTTTGGTGAGGCAGGGGCATTTCACTATCAACTATGATGGCACTGAAATGATTGTTCATCCAGGCGAAATGAATACTTACGCACCTGGGTTGCCATTGACTATGCTACATGTTACGGACGATTATGAAGGCTATTGTGTTATCATTGATGAGAAGTTGGTGAGAGATACTCCTATGATAGACTATCTGATTAGGGCAGCCTACAAACCCATTGCAGAGTTCAGTAAGCCTCTTTTCCAACTGGATAAGAAGCAGGCTTCGCTCATGTGGGATGACCTCACCATGCTTCGCCGACACATCATGCAGAAGTCTGACTTCCAGCGAGAGACGATCCTTGCCCTCTGTCAGGTGTTCTGTATCGACTTGATAAATGCTCAGAACCTCATGGTGGAGAGCCGTCAGATAAGTTCGCGTTACGAGCGAATCTTCTCCCAGTTTCTTCAGTTAGTTCCCAAGCATTTTCTGACTCATCACGACCTGAAGTTTTATGCAGACAGTCTGAACATCAGCACACCTTATTTGTCGCGTATAGTCAGAGTGATGAGCGGTCGCACGGTCATGTATTTCATAGACCATGCCTTAGCCACAGAAGCTGCACGAAGATTAAAAGGTACAGAGCAGAGCGTAACTGAAATGGCTTTTGATCTCGGCTTTTCCGATCAGGCTGCCTTCACCAAATTCTTTATCAGGATGAAGGGAAAATCTCCTAGGAATTATAGAAAAAATAATTAAATCAAATGGAAAGTCAAAGGTACAGAATCTATTATAGTTGAAGAATACTGATATTGCATATAGCAATCCTCAAATAATAAAGAAACTTATTTTATTATTTTTAGGTCATCGTTTTAAACTTTTCTGCTTTCTCATCGTCATAATAAAGTAAATAGCAATAAAATGAAACTTTTCAGATTATTGGTACTGGCAGGTATCGTTAGCTCAGCAAGTGTTGAAGCTAATAAAAACTCCACATTAGATTTAGACGCAGTAACTGGTGCAACAGAGATCGTCGAGCCACAAAATGGATTAGGCGGTGCTGAAGTTCAAAGTAGTAAAAACGGGGTACGTGGCGGAGCAGGACACGACAATCTGGATAAGAGCTACGACACCCAACTTACGGCTATGAAGGCAGCTGTGATTCCGAAATTCAAAACCTATTCTTTCGAGGATAAGACCGTAGGCAGAACAATGAAGTATAATCTCTACCTGCCGAAAGATTATGAACAAGGGAAAAACTATCCGATGGTTCTCTTTATGCCGGATGCTTCAACAGTCGGTAAAGGTTCTGCATGGGCATTGGAACAAGGATATGGTGGTATCGTCTGGGCAACGGATGAGAATCAGAAGAAGAATCCTTGCATCGTACTTGTTCCCTCATTCGATGGTCCAGAAGCGGCAGTTAACGACAAATGGGAAACGAGTGACGAGGTGAAGGTAATCCCGAATCTCGTGGAATATATCACATCTCATTATAAGGTTGACCGCAATAGAATTTACACCACAGGGCAGTCGATGGGAGGAATGATTTCATTCTATCTCAATGTGACCCATCCTGATCTGTTTGCCGCATCGATGTTTGTATCAAGCCAGTGGGATACAAACGTTCTACAACCGTTGGTCGGAAAGAAGTTCTTCTACATTGTTTCCGATGCAGATGCGAAGGCATCACCGAAGATGACGGAACTAGGAAATCTCCTCACAAAGAACGGTGAGAAGCATAGTGAGGTGACTTTTTCCGCACGTTTGCCAATTGCCGAGCAGAATGCCAAGGTAGACAGCATCATCAAGGAAGGCTGTAGCGCCAATTTCGTCCGCTTCGCCCCGAACACGGTAATGCCTAAGGGTAGGGAGAGCGTAATGGCTGAGCACATGTATGCCTTCGACCGAGCCTACCTGCTGGATTCCGCACGCGAATGGCTGTTCAGACAGACGAAATAAGTGAAACGTCAAGCAGATTGGTTAATGTAAGTTAATGTCATCATCAGTCATCCCCATATCCCTTCCCAATTCCTACTTTTTGGTAACTAGGTTACATCTTTGCGCCCTATTGTGAGTATGCTTTTCTTGCCGTATCTTTGCACTGTCAAAACGAAAACAAAGATAAATAATAACAATTAAAAAAAGAATTATGAACAACTTTAAGAAAGCAAGTGTAAAGATGAGTGCAGAACGCACAGAACTTCATGAGTTATTGAACCTATCTGGTGCCGAGATTTCGGTAAACAGCATGCCTGCCGGAGCACAAGTCCCATTCGTACATCAACACAAGCAGAACGAGGAAGTTTATGGAGTACTGTCAGGCAAGGGAGTTCTGAATATCGATGGTGAGGATGTTGTTCTGAATACAGGTGACTGGGTACGTGTTGATCCATCCGCTAAGCGCCAACTCAGAGCTGCCGATGATAGTGCAATCACTTACATCTGTATTCAGACTAAGGCCGGTTCACTAGATGCATTCACAGCTACTGATGCCATTATACTGTAATGGAGACGGCCACTATACCAAGCATTAAGAAGAGGTATAAGGATGGTGATATGTACACCGTTTATATCGGTGAATTTATAAATGTATTCGAAAGATAAATCGGATTTCTCGTTCTTGTGATTCTTAGCAAATTTATTCACCTAAATTTGCTAAGAATCCAAATAAGTATATGTATTATGGTAAAATTTATCAATATGAATAACGAGCCTACATAAGAAGATAACCTAAGAATAGCTAAAAAACTCTTCTAATCCCAATTTAAATCAGTATCTTTGTTGCGTTAATTAGCGCAAATGACTTATGATAGTAGAGAAAGCGAAAATATCAGATGCGGAAAGAATAGCCCAGTTCCAAGTGGACATGGCAGTCGAGTCCGAAGGCACAACTCTTAATCGGGAGATTGTGCTGAAAGGTGTTTTAGAAGGATTAAAGGACGAATCCAAAGGTCAATACCTTATCGCCCGAAATGATGACGGTCTGGCTATTGCCTCACTGATGATAACCCGTGAGTGGAGTGACTGGAATTGTGCATGGTATTGGTGGATTCAGTCCGTCTATGTCAGCCCGGCATATCGCAGACAGGGTGTATATCACTCCATGTATGCGAAGGTTAAGGAGATGGCCAAGGCAGCGAATGTTTCCTGTATCAGATTATATGTGGATAAAACCAATCATCGCGGTCAAACTACCTATCAGTCACTTGGTATGCATGAAAGTCATTATCTGATTTACGAAGAAACGATATAAAGATGAAGCCAAATAAATGAATTATTTTTGCGCCTAAATACTAATAAGTGCACGACGGCAAATACTAATATTTCCACATGGCTAAATACTAATAATCGCCATGAATAAAAACTAGGATGTGACGCGTGCTAATAAATACTTGAGTTATACTATAAGAATTTTCGCCATTTTCAAAACTTCTCTTTAAATCATTTTGTTTTGTCCCAAAATTGTTATATTTATGTGCCATAATTCAATACGATAGATATGGAAGGTAGTTTTGCTGACAGGGTCGAAAAATCCATAAACGAAGAAGTGGAGGGGAAAATACTCTTCACGTCCAACTATGCCGAACTGGGCACTCCCGAGGCGGTGAAGAAGGCTTTGTTGAGATTATGCAAACGAGATGTGATAGTGAGGCTTGCGCAGGGTATTTATTATAAACCTCGGTTTGACAAGGAACTGGGGCTGTGCATGCTGGCTTCCGAGTGTTGATGACATAGCATAGGCCACCGATGAGCAGATAAACATATCGAAGGGAGACATTGAATTATGAATATAGAGCAAGCATGAGAATACACACTTTCTTTGAATGGTGTGACGGAAAAACTGTTTGGTGATGACCAATGGATTAGTTTCCGCATAGGATATCAACCACATGTAGTGTTTCAAAAGTATTTTTGCCATAGGCTAGTAAATGTTTGATTAGTATGGTCAGGTATCTTTTTCAGATGTATTGCCTTTTCCCTCAAATCCCATGTCATTTTTCAATCGTAGAACTTATCCAGATTATAAATATTGGTTTCATACTTTTTGCCGTCCTAGCCAGTTATCCTATTTTTTTGGATAACTGAAAATTCAGTGCATTCAGTGCCATTGGTTTTTTGTTGTTCATGCTCATTGCAATGAGTAAACAGGCATAACGGCTTAAACGATACGATGTCACATTACGAGATGCATCAGACCCCAATTTGACCATTTCGGTGGATAGCACGAAATGGTTGT
>OCTV010000459.1_pt1 | contig 16319 bp, 14 predicted proteins | sample 1539101 | NCBI WGS metagenome assembly OCTV01 (sample SAMEA3991422, study PRJEB22521) | metagenome | biome: anthropogenic terrestrial biome; feature: sewage plant; material: sludge | place: Sweden | collected 2012-09-26 | reverse complement strand
TTAATATAATCTTTTTGTTCTATCTCTTTTTCTGTATACAAAGAAAAAGTAGAGGAGTTAGTTGAATCTTCATCAATAAGCATTGTTCCTCCTACTAGATATTTCAATTTATTATATAGAAAAGAAACTTATATAAGTAATAATTGTAAATTAGTAAGAGTAATTAAGGTTCTCTAAATATATTTAGCTATAATCAATTTACAATTCAAATATAATAAACTATAGGATTTTAAAAATGAGAAATTGGTTAGACAATCATAAGAACGACAAAATTAGAACTCAAATGTACTATGCAAAACAAGGAATTATCACTCCAGATATGGAATATGTGGCAAAAGTTGAAAAACTTGAACCTGAGCTTGTAAGAGCTGAAATAGAAAGAGGAAGATTGATAATCCCTGCAAATGTTAATCATAGACAATTGATTCCAATGGCGATAGGAATTGCATCTTCATGCAAAATAAATGCAAATATTGGTTCTTCTGCGCTTGCTTCAAATGTTGAAGGTGAGATAGAAAAAGTTGATGTTTGTTTAAAATATGGTGCTGATACTATCATGGATTTAAGTACAGGTGGTGACTTAGATATGATTAGAACAGCTGTTATTGAACACTCAACGGTTCCTATTGGAACAGTGCCTATTTACCAAATTTTACATGATTGTAAAGATAAAATTGAAGATTTATCTATTGAAGTTATGTTAAAAGTTTTAGAAAAACAAGCACAACAAGGTGTTTCTTACTTTACGATTCACGCTGGATTCTTACTTGAATTTATGCCTCACGTTGCAAAAAGAAAAATGGGAATTGTTTCAAGAGGTGGTTCTTTAATGGCTGCTTGGATGATGCATTACCATAAAGAAAATCCATTTTATACAGCGTTTGATGAGATTTTAGATATTTGCGCAAGATATGATGTATCTTTATCTTTAGGAGATTCATTAAGACCTGGATGTTTAGCAGATGCATCTGATGAAGCACAATTAAGAGAGTTAAAAGTTCTTGGAGAATTAACACTTAGAGCTTGGGAAAAAAATGTTCAAGTTATGATTGAAGGTCCTGGTCATGTTCCTTTAAATCAAATTGAAAGAAATATGAAACTTGAAAAAGAGTATTGCCATGAAGCACCGTTCTATATTTTAGGACCACTTACAACTGATATTGCTGCTGGTTATGACCATATTTCATCTGCAATTGGTGCAGCTGTTGGTGGATGGCATGGAGCTTCAATGTTATGTTATGTAACTCCAAAAGAACATTTAGGTTTACCAAATGCTGAAGATGTTAGAAATGGAATTATTGCATATAAAATTGCTGCTCACAGTGCTGACATTGCAAGAGGAAGAAAAGGTGCAAGAGATATTGATGATGAAATGTCTGATGCAAGATATGGTTTTGACTGGAATAGACAATTTGAACTTTGTTTAGATCCTGAAAGAGCTAAAGAGTATCATGATGAAACTTTACCTCAAGATGTATTTAAAGAAGCAGAATTTTGTTCAATGTGTGGACCAAAATTTTGTTCATATAAAATTACACAAAAAATTGTAAAAGAACATGGTCAAGCAATGTTAGATATTGCTGGTTAATTAAGATAAAAATTATCCTATTTAAAATATAATGTAACGATTAAAAAAAATATAAAGGAATTTTTATATGGCAAGTGTAGAATTAATAAGAAAAGAATTAGAAAATATTAAATATCCAGGTTTTGCAAAATCAATTGTAGAATTTGGATTTGTAAAAGATATTCAAGTAGAGGGAACAAATTGTTCTGTTTTACTTGATATTACTTCAACAGCTCCTGAAGTTGAAGCACAATTAAGAAAAGAAATTACTGCCTGTTTAAGTGCTATTGGATTAAATGTAAATTTAAATTTTAACAAGCCACAAGAACAAAAACAAGCAAGTAATAGTGTAAGTGGAAAAAATATAGCTCCTCAAATCAAAAAAGTTGTAATGGTAAGTTCAGGAAAAGGTGGAGTTGGAAAATCAACTACAACTGTGAATTTAGCCGTTGCAGCTGCTATGCAAGGTAAAAGAGTTGGTATTTTAGATGCTGATATTTATGGACCAAATATTCCTCGAATGATGGGTTTACAAGGAAAAGAAGTTCAAATTGTTGGAGATAAAGCAAAACCATTAAATGCTTATGGTGTTGATGTTATGTCAATGGGTATGTTAATGGAAGAAGGGCAGGCTCTTATTTGGAGAGGTGCTATGATTATGAAAGCAATCCAACAACTTTTAAGAGATATTTTATGGGAAGAGTTAGATATTTTATTTATTGATATGCCTCCAGGAACTGGTGATGCTCAATTAACTTTAGCTCAAAGTGTACCTGTTAGTGCTGGAATTAATGTAACAACTCCTCAACATGTAGCCCTTGATGATTCAAGAAGATCTTTAGATATGTTTAAAAAACTTCATATTCCAGTTGCTGGAATAGTTGAAAATATGAGTGGATTTGTTTGTCCATCATGTAATACAGAATCTGATATTTTTGGAATGGGAACTTGTGAAGAGTTAGCTACTCAATATAATACTCAAGTATTAGCAAATCTACCAATTGAACCAGCTATTAGAGAAGGTGGAGATGCAGGAAAACCTGTAGTTTACTTTAATCCTGAATCAGTATCTGCAAAAAGATATATGATTGCAGCTGATAAATTAATTCAATTTTTAGCAAGTATTGATGACAATATTGATAATTCAGCGATTCAGCCAATTATGCCAGCAGGTGTAAGTGCTTGTTCAACTGAAGGTCAAAAAATCAAAGCTGAACATGAATCAGCTCAAAAAGCAAAAAGCAGTGGAAGTTGTGGAACTGGATGTGGTTGCCACTAAAAGTGTAAAATATAAAAAGAGTTTTTAAACTCTTTTTATATACTTATTTATCAATTCTTGAGTTTTTCTCTTCAATCCCCGAAAGACCAAATCTTCTAGCTAGTTCTTGTTTTACTCTATCTGGACTTATATTTTTTGATGCAAGTGCAACTAAAACATGATATGTAATATCAGCCGCTTCATAGATAATCTCTTCAGTGTCATTATCTTTTATTGCAAAAGTAAACTCCCCTGATTCTTCAACAATTTTTTTAAGCATAGAGTTTTGTTTACCTTGAAGAAGTTTTGCAGTGTATGATTTTGTTGGATCATCATTTTTTTTCTCTTGAATCGTATGATATAAAGTATCAATTACTCCATAAGCATTAGTTGTATTAATCTGTACATCACTAATTGTTTCATTTGTATTTAGATTTGTAAAGAAACATGATTTTCTTCCAGTGTGACAAGCAACACCTTCTTGATTCACTTTTAAAAGTAAAGTGTCATTATCACAATCAATTAAAATTTCAACAATTTCTTGCAAGTGATTTGAGCTTTCACCTTTTTTCCAAATTCTTTGTTTACTTCTACTAAAGTAGTGTGCATAATTTGTTTTAATTGTTAATTCAAGGGCTTCTTGATTCATATATGCAAGCATTAAAACTTCATTTGTTGTTGCATCTTGAGTAATAACTGGAATTAGATTATCCATCTTTTGCCAATCTATTTTATTTATTTGTTCCATAGCTTGTTGTTCCTTTAGAAATTTGTTTTAACATCCACTTTCCAGTAATCAATAGTTTTTTCTTCTTGGTTTATATCAATATCAAATCCAAAATCAAAATTACTTTTACTCTGCGTTTTTTCTACTTTATATTCTGGTATTTTTTCATATTTAATATTTTCATTATAGTTAATTTCAGGTTTTATTTTTATAATAGATTCTATTTCAGGTTTTACTTGAGGGATTGATTTTGTTTTTGATTTAATCTTAACAACAGATTTAATTTCTTTTGCATTAATAAAACTTGTGGGTAAAAAAACTAGAATAAGAGTTAAAAAAAATCTTTTTTTCATGATATGAAAAGAAGTAGGAAACCTACTTCTTTTTATTGATTAACTGTAGCATCTCTTGATTTATCTTTAGTATCAACCCAGATATTTGGAGTTGAACCACCAGGAGTTAAGAAAATCTTAGCATCTTTGTTTTCTCTAAGTGCATCATTAAATCTTCCTTGAACTTCAATTTGTTGCATATGCAATAAATTAGGAGTTAATGATTGAGAAATTTCTTTATTTGCAGCTGATTGAGCTTTTGCTTCAATAGTTACAGCATCTGCTCTACCTTGTGCTTCAATTCTTTTAGCTTCTGCTTCACCAGTTGCTTGTGCAGCTCTTTTTTCAGCTTCTTGTTTAGCTCTTAAAACCTCGTATCTTACTCTTTCAGATTCTTGGTTTGCAATTTGAACTCTTTCAATTTGCTCTTTGATTTTTACAGGAAGTACGATTTCTCTTAACTGAACAGATTCAATACTTACAGGTTTACCTTCAAGTGCTTCAATTTGTCCTCTAACTCCTTGCTCAATCATAGTTGCAATTTCATTTCTTTTCATTGGAAGGTCTTCTGCATTAAATCCACCAACAACATTTCTTACAACATTTCTTACAACTGGGTTTACGATTTTATCTTCCCATGAAAGTCCCCATGTTGCAATTGTAGAAGGTGCTCCAGAAGCTGTTAATCTATATTGAACAGTAAGTTCAATAGAAACAGGTAAACCTCTAGCATCTAGGATATTAATTGCTGGATTTATTTTAATACCCGCATCAAATCCACTCATCTCTTCAACACTTCTATAATTTAAAAGTCTAACTTTTGTATCAACAATTATAACTTTTTGGAAAACAGGAAGATATAAATGGAAACCAGGGTCTAATGGAGTTTCGTCATATTTTCCAGTAGTTGCTTTAATACCAACTTGTCCTGATTCAATAATTACAAAAGGTTTGAAAATAAAAAGTGCACCAATTATTATGATAACCACATAAATCATTCCAGCTTTTTTTCCAAAATTTTTGAAAAACTCAGGTGTTTCAAAAGGGGGTTGGAAATTTCCACCACCGCCATTATTGTTCCCACCACCATTATTATTTTGTTGTCTATTCTTGAAATAGTCATTATCTATAGGCATATTTTCCCTTATTTTTTTTATTTAATAAGCAATAGTAATTAAAATTAGTTAACGTATGTTAAATACTTAATATATTTCTCATTTTTTCCAGCAACTAAATCAAAGTATGCTGATTGAATTTTTTCTGTAACTGGACCTCTTGAACCACAACCAATTACTCTTGCATCAACATCTCTAATAGGTGTAATTTCAGCTGCTGTTCCTGTAAAGAATGCTTCATCAGCAATATAAACTTCTTCTCTTGAAATTCTTCTTCTTACAACTTCAATTCCCATATCACCAGCTAATTCAATAACTGTTGCTTGAGTAATTGACTCTAAAGAATTGTCATTTGGAGGAGTGATTAATTTTCCATCTCTAACGATAAAGAAACAAGCTCCAGAAGCTTCAGCGATATAACCTTGGTCATCTCTTAATAATGCTTCATCATATCCAGCTTCAACAGCTTCATATTTAGCCATTTGTGAATTTAAGTAGTTTGCAACTGCTTTTGCTTTTCCCATTCCTGAAGTATTTGGAGTTCTTGTCATTGAAGATATTTTTACTCTAACACCTTTTTTAAGACCTTCTTCACCTAAATAAGCTCCCCATTCCCATGCTGAAACAGAAACTTTTACAGGAGCATCTTTATGATAAAGACCCATAACTCCATAGCCTAAATAAACTAAAGGTCTGATGTACGCGCCTTCAAATAATTCATTTTTTTGTAATAATTCAATTTGAGCTTTATTTAATTCTTCAAGTGTAAAAGGTACATTCATAAGTGTCATTTTTGAAGAGTTTAATAATCTTTGTGTATGTTCATTTAATTTGAAAATAGCACATCTTCCATCAACAGTTTTATATGCTTTTGTTCCCTCAATAGCACCATTTCCATAATGAAGAGTGTGACTTAATACATGCACTTTTGCATCATGCCAATCTACAAATTCTCCATCCATCCATATATATTTTGACTCAGTCATTTTATTAATTCCTAATGATTAAATTTTTAACAATTATTTTATCCAAGATATTATTAAAATTAACTCTTTAAAATATTGCTTAGTAAGTATTTAAGATATTTAAATGTAATATAAAAGAAAAAACATAGGAAAATGTAAAAATGGTTTTTAAGAGACTTCTTAATTCTTTGATATTTATAGGCTTTTCTTTTTTAATAATAGGTTGTTCTGCTACTAATGAACAATTGAATGAAGATTTAGTGAATCAAAAAAAAATTTATGAAAAAGAACAAATTACGCCTATTTTGATAAATGAAATAAATCAAATTATTTTATCAATAAAACAAAATAATTTAGCGTTATTAAATGGTAAATATATCCATCCAATTAATGGTTATTATGATGTTACAAAATTTCAGAATAAAAATATTTTTGAGATAAAAAAGAGTATTTCTGAAGTAGATAATAATATAGATTTTTTTGAAATAAAAACTGAAAAGGCAACTTTTAATTGTAGTCCTTTGGATGATAGTTTATATGGTTGGGATAAAGAGGGAGTTTTTTTAAATCCTCAAACAACACCATACATTACAAAAATAATGGAAGAAGCAAATTTAAAACAAGCGAATAGTTATAAAATTGAAGAGATTGAAAAAGCAGATTTTATAGAGCAGACAAGTTATGAAGTTATAATTTCATACAACATGATATTTTATATAACAAAATTAGAAAATAATTGGTATATAACTTTGATAGATAATACAACTACAGATTGCAGTAGATAAAGGTTAAACGATGAGTCAAAAAGAGTTTTGGAATAATAAATTTTCAAAAGTAGATTATTTTTATGGAATAAATCCAAATGAATTTTTAGCTTCAAACATAGGATTATTAAATAATCATAAAAAGCTTTTGTGTTTAGGTGAAGGTGAAGGAAGAAATGCAATATTTTTTGCCAAAAATGGTTTTGAAGTAAGCGCAATAGATGCTTCGGATTTAGGTTTGGAAAAACTTCAAAATAGAGCAGTAGAAGAAAAACTTGATATAAAAACAGTTTGTATGGATTTAAACTTTTGGAAAGCAGAAGAAAAATATGATGTGATAATGGCTTCATATTTACATTTATTAAGAGATGAAAGAGAAAGATTGTTTAAAAAAATTGAAGACTCTTTGAATACAAATGGTTACTTTATTGCAGAATTTTTTTCAACAAAACAGTTATCTTACAACAGTGGTGGACCAAAAGATTTGGAATTACTTTATACCGTTGAAGATTTATCAAATTATTTTAGTTTATGTAAAAAAAATATTATAGAAGAAATAGTGGTTTTAAACGAAGGAATAGGTCATCAAGGTGAGGCTTGTGTGATAAGGGTTGTTATTCAAAAAATTTGATTTAAGAACTTTTAACTACGATTTAAGTACACTATCTAATAATAAATATCAAAAACAATTATAATTAATAATACAGAGAAAAAAATGTTAGAAACAATAAAGAATTTAATTAAAGAAAAAGTTTTAATTATCGATGGAGCTATGGGAACACAGCTTCAATTAGCAGATATAAAACAAGAAGAATGGTTTTTTGAAGGTGCTGATTTAGAAGGGTGTAATGAACTTTTAAATCTTACAGCTCCACATATTTTGGAAAAAATTCATGATGATTATGCTCTTGCGGGTGCTGATTTAATATGTACAAATACTTTTGGTTCAATGCCTTGGGTTTTAGATGAATATAAAATTGGACATACGTCTTATGAACTTTCAAAACTTGGTGCGCAACTTGTAAAAAAATCTTGTGAAAAATATAGTACACCTGAAAAACCTAGATTTGTTGTGGCTTCAATTGGACCTGGAACAAAATTACCATCACTTGGACATATCAAATATGATGAGATGTATGAGGGTTATAAAATCATGGCTCAAGGTTTGGCTGATGGTGGAACAGATATATTTTTACTTGAAACTTGTCAAGATCCACTTCAAATAAAAGCAGCACTTCATGCTTTAAATGATACGGCACCACATATCCCTATTATGGTATCAGTAACCATTGAACTTTCAGGAACTATGCTTATTGGAACTGATGCTATGACAATAGCTGCAATTATGTCTCCATTTAATATTTTATCTTTAGGATTTAATTGTGGAACAGGACCTGTTCAAGTTCATAAACATATAAAAACTTTAAGTCAAGTTTGTAAGTTTCCAATTTCAGTTCATGCAAATGCTGGACTTCCTCAAAATAGAGGTGGAAAAACATACTATCCAATGCAACCAGATGAATTTACAAAACTATCAAAAGAGTTTTTAAATATAAATGGAGTTTCATTTTTAGGTGGTTGTTGTGGTACAACTCCTGCACACATTGAAGCTTTGGCAAAGGCTGTTGAAAATGACATTCCATTAAAACCTTGTGGATTTTTAAAAGCATCTTTAGCATCTTTATTTGGAACAGTTCCCTTAAAACAAGAACCAGCTCCTTTACTTATTGGAGAGCGTTCAAATGCTACGGGTTCAAAGGCTTTTAGAGAGTTATTAAAAGCAAATGATTATGAAGGAACTTTAAGTGTTGGACAACAACAAGTTCGAGCAGGTGCCCATGTAATTGATGTTTCAGTTGGATTTGCAGGTCGTGATGAAAGAGTTGATATGGATGCAGTAACGGCACTATATTCTCAAAAAGTTGCACTTCCTTTAATGCCAGATTCAACTCAAATATATGCCCTTGAAGCAGCACTAAAACAAATTGGTGGAAGAGCAATTATCAACTCTGTAAACCTTGAAGACGGTGTTGAGAAGTTTGATGCGGTTTGTTCATTAGCTAAAAAATTTGGAGCAGCCTTAGTTTGTCTTGTAATTGATGAAGTGGGAATGGCAAAAACAAAAGAAGATAAAATCAGAATTGCTGAGCGAATCTTTGATTTATGTGTAAATAGACATGGATTTGAACCAGATGATTTAATATTTGATATGCTTACATTTACTATTGGTTCTGGGGATGATGAGTATAGAACTGCTGGTGTTGAAACAATGGAAGCAATTAGAGAATTCCAGATTTTACATCCAGAAGTTGGAACAACTTTAGGGTTATCAAATATCTCTTTTGGACTTGACCAAAAAGCTAGAATTTATCTAAACTCAATCTACCTTGACCATTGTGTAAGAGCTGGACTTACAAGTGCTATTGTAAATGTAAAACATATTTTGCCACTAAACAAAATAAGTGCAGAAGATAGACTTGCTTGTGATAATTTAATTTTTAATAACCATGAAAATGGTGACCCATTGTTTGCATTTATAGAACACTTTTCAACTGTAGAAGCACAAGAAGAGCAAACAGATGAAGAGTATCAAAATATGCCACCACTTGACAAAGTGCAAAAGCTGTTACTTGATGGTGATAAAGATAGATTATTACCACTTGTGGAGGAGTTAAGACATACAGTAAAACCAGAACTTATTGTAAATGAATGGTTAATTGATGGTATGAAAATCATTGGAGAGCTTTTTGGAAGTGGACAAATGCAGTTACCATTTGTACTTCAAAGTGCTGAAACAATGAAAGCAACAGTTGATGCTTTAAATCCATATTTACCAAAAGAAGAAAAAGCGAGTGAAACTACACTAATTCTTGGAACAGTAAAAGGTGATGTTCACGATGTTGGTAAAAATTTAGTTGATATAATTTTATCAAACAATGGATTTAAAGTTGTAAATATTGGAATAAAAGCAGGATTAGATACTTTTGTTGATAAATTACAAGAGCATAATGCTCACGCCATTGGAATGAGTGGTTTACTTGTTAAATCAACAGCTGTTATGAAAGAAAACCTAGAAGAATTACAAAAAATGGGAATTAAAGTTCCTGTACTTCTTGGCGGTGCTGCACTTACTAAAAACTTTATTGATGAGTATTGCAGACCTTATTATGATGGACCAATTTTTTATTGTAGAGATGCCTTTGATGGTGTTGTTTCTATGCAAAGAATTGAAAAGGGTGATGAAAACAATACAGCCCTTGCTGCTGACTTGATTGAAATTATTGATTCAAGTGATAGAATTGAAGAAGAAGCAGTTGAAATTCCTCCTTATGAAGAGATTCCAATGCCTGAACGTGGGAAATTTGTATTCCCTCCAATTTGGGATAGAATGGCAAAAACTGGCTCTAAAATAGACAACGAATTGGTATTTAAATGGATAAATCACAGAGTTTTATTTAGACAAAGATGGGGATATAAAAGAGGAAAACAGACTCCGGAAGCATTTATGAAATATGAAAAAGATGTAGTTGAACCACTTTATTACTCTTTAAAAGATGAGTTAATCTCAAAAAATATATTTGAACCAATTGCTATATATGAGTATTATCCTTGTATATCTCATGACAATAAGCTATATATTTTTGATAAAAAATATATTTACAACAATCTTGAAGAGGCAAAAAATGTTCCACCTTTAAGTGAAGCTATAAAAGTGATGGAGTTTCCAAGACAAAAAAGAAAACCTTTTAGATGTATAGCTGACTTTTTTGCAAATGATAGATTAGATGTTGTAGGATTTACACTTGCAAGTGCTGGACTTAAAATAAGTGATTATGAAAGAGAGTTTTATGATCGTGGAGAGTTTACAAAATATTATCAAGTTCACGGTCTTGGAGTTGAACTAGCTGAAGCTTTAGCTGAAGTTTTACATAAGCAAATAAGACTTGATTGGGATATTGTTCCTAAAGAGGGGCATAAATTAAGTGATGTTCAAATGAAACAATATGTTGGTTGTAGATACTCTCCAGGTTATGCAGCTTGTCCTGAATTATCACAAAATAGAGATATTTTTGATTTACTTAATCCTGAAAAATATGGAATAGAACTTAGTGAAACATTCCAAATGCACCCTGAGCAAACTACTTGTGCAATTGTTGTTCACAACAAAGAGGCAAATTATTACAATGTTTAGATTTAAGAATTTACTTCTTAAATCTATTTTTTCTCAAGTTTAATAGGTAACAAAATTATAAATTTTGCACCTTTGAACTCTTTATTGTTATAGATAAAAGTATGATTTTCTACAGCAATATTACCTTTTAGATTGTTATCTACAAGTATTTTTGACATATATAAACCAATTCCTGTACCTTGAGATTTGTGTTTTGTTGTGAAATATGGTTCAAAAACTCTAGATATAATCTCATCTTTTATACCCATTGCATTATCAAAAATTTCAATAACTATATTTTTTTGATTTTTAGAAATATTAATAAAAATATATCTTGGCTCTTCATCTTTTAAATCTTTCAAGGCATCTTTTGCATTTGTAATAATATTCATTAAAATTTGAATTAAATCATTTTCAATAGTTGAAAACTCAAAATCATCTATATTTTTTATAACTTCAATATGATGAGATTGTAAAGATGGATTTAAAATATCGAGTACTTTTTGTACTAAATGGTTTATATTTACATTAGATAAAACTTTATCTTTATCTAAGAAGCTTCTAAAATCTTCAATAGTATTACTTAAGTAAGATATAGAAGATTTTATATGATTTATTGAATCATAGAAATCTTTATCCTCTAGCATATTTAGATTTTTTTTAAGCTCCATTCCTGAAGTACAAATACCAATAGTTGATAGTGGTTGTCTCCATTGATGAGCTATATTTTCAAGCATTTCACCCATTGCTGCCATTTTTGATTGTTGTAAAAGAATTCCATTTTTCTCTTCATTTTGTTTTATCTCAAAAGCAACTCTATTTTCTAGTTCTTGATTTGTTTTTTTCAGTAAATAAGCTCTATATATAATAGCTAGAATAAAAAATATAGCTAAAATTAAAATAAATAACTTAAGAACTGTATCTTTATCAATACTATTTTGATGGTTTATATATACCCATTTATTAAAAAATTCATGTTTCTGATTTTCGTTTATTGAATTCAAAGCCTTATTTAAAATCGAGGCAAGAGTTTTATTTTCAATATTTGTTGCCATATAAAGTTTTAGATTTTCATCTATTTTACCAGATACTTTGATATCTCCTACAAAATGATTTTGTATCTCATGTCCAATAACAGCAAGAGAGTCAATAGCAGCATAAACTTCACCTTTTCTTACAGCTTCTAAAGCTTCATAAAGATTTGGGTACTCTACGAAATTGATATTTTTATATCTATTTTTTATTATATTACTTGTTGCAAAATCTTTCACAAGAGCAATTTTAACTCTTTTTAGAGTTTTTAAATCTTCAATAAAAGGTTTAGAAATATCTGTAGCAATCACAAAAGGAAAATCCAGATAAGGGTTTGTAAAATTAAAAAGCTTTTCTCTATTTTTCTTATCTGCAATTGTTGTTAAGATATCACACTTATTTTCTACAACTTTTTCAAAACTTTCATGCCAATTTAAAGTTGGTACAAAATTTAATTCTATATCTAAATTTTTTGAAATTTCTACAAGATACTCTTCTATAATTCCAATATGTTTATTATTTAAAGTAGCTTCAAATGGCATTAAATCGTTATGAGAACAATAAGTAAAAGATTTTTTTGTTTTTAAATACTCTTTTTCTTCACTATTTAGTTCATTTTGAAAACTATTATGTAAAACAAAACTTTTTAAATCTATATCATTTTTTATTAAACCCATAACCTTATATGTATTTAATATTAGGTTCATTTTTTCATTAGAAATTGTTCCAATATCTCCATTTTTATCAAAAATAATTTTCTTTATCTCATTTGCTTCAAAAAGTAGTGCCTCTTTACTTTTATTTAGTGGATTATATTTTTCAAAAACAATATCAACACTTTTTTCTATATTTTCAAATGCCCATTTCCAACCATCTATTGAAGCTTTATAAAAATCATATACAATTTTTGGGTTTTTTTCTGCAAATTCACTATTTGTAAACATAATATTTTCATAAAAGTCAAATCCATAATCTTTTGGGTAGAAAATTTTGCTTTCATAACCTTTTTCTTTTAATAAAAAAGGTTCATTTGTAGTATAAGAAGCCATTAAATCAGCTTTTTTATTTATTAAATCATCAACATTAAAAGAGTGAGGAATTAGTTTTACAGATTTAATATCAAAGTTTTGACTACTAAACATAGCTTGTAAATTTGCAAAATTTAGCTGCTCATCTGCAATCATTAAGTTTTTATCTTTTAAATCTTTAATAGAGTCTATATTTGAATTTTTTAAAGCCAAAATCACAAGAGGTGAAGTTTGAAAAATAGCTCCAAATATAGATATATCTGCACCATTTGATTTATGCACTATTAAAGAGCTAGAACCAAGTCCAAAAGTTGCTCTATTTTGAGTAACTTCTTCTAAAACATTTGTATCATTTTGAAATTTTTTAAACTCTACATCAAGTCCAGCTTTTTCATAAAAACCCTTCTCTTTTGCTATATAAAATCCAGCAAATTGGAACTGGTCAAGCCACATAAGTTGAAGTGAAACTTTTTGTAAATCTGTTGCATATAGGTATTTGAAAAGTAAAATAACAATAAATATCTTTTTCAAAATCAACCTTAGCTTTAAAATTTTAACAATTATTATAGCAAACTAAGATAGAATTGTGACAATTTATTTGAGGAAATATTATGAATAGAGAAAAAAATATTAAAAACTACATATTGAATTATATTTATGCAACTTCAAAACAACCAATTTTATTAAAAGATATGTTGGTTGCTTCAGTTCAATACAGAAATGATATGGAAGTTGATAGTTCAAGATTAGGATTTAGACTGAGATTAACAAGGGCTTATCTTGTTTATGTTTGGTTAGTTTTAGCAGTTCTTCTACCTATTTCTCTTCTTACACATAAACTTTTAGCAAAGATAGATTCTCATATATCAATAGTTGGTGCGATGATTATCACAGCACTTATATTTATGGGATTTAACTACTTTAAAGATATTGTAAAAAAAGAGATGACAAAAAGTAGGCTTAAAAAAGCTTGGAATTTACATTTTCCATTTTTTGATTATGAAGAGTATGCTAATAAAGTAAATGAGATTTTTGAAGAGGCTATGAGAGAAGAGGTTTCAAAAAGAGATTTACAAAAATATATTTTAGATAGATTGACTAATATTTAGTAATCTATCTTTTATCTAAAACTGTATCTAAAGCTAGTTTTGTATTTGCCCATCTATTTTGAGAGTTTAGCATTACAAGTAAAATATCTTTTTTCCCATCTTTTGCACGTGCAATTAAACAAGGTCCAGCTTTACTTGTATAACCAGTTTTAACTCCAATCATATATTTCTCTTTTGGAAGAAGTTTATTACTAGTATGTGCAAAGTATGATCTTTTTGTATTTATTGCTTTAAAACTATAACTCTCTTTTTTTACAATATTATTAAAAGTACTATTTTTAATAGAGTATTCTGTAAGTTTTAATAAATCACTTGCAGTACTTTTGTGATTTGGAGCATCAAAACCACAAGGATTTTCGAAATTAGTATTTTTCATACCTAGTTTTTTTGCTTTTGTATTCATCATAGTTACAAATTTTTGTTTGCTTCCATTTCCAAGATAAATTGCAATAGCATTTGCTGCATCATTTGCTGATTTTATCATAGCGGCATTTACTAAATCTCTTAAGTAAAATTTCTCTCCAACTTTAAAATTCATAATTGTAGGTTCAACTTTTTTCATCTCAGCAGTAATTGTAACAACACTATCCATTTTACCACTTTCAATGGCTATTATTGATGTCATAATTTTTGTTAAACTAGCAGGTCTTATTAGTTGATTTGCATCTTTTTGAAAAATTAACTGTTTTTTGTTTAAGTCTTTTACAATAATTGAGTCTAAATCTTTTTCAATTTTTTGAAAAACGTTTGCATCACTGTAAGCAAGGGCAATTATTGGGCTTAAAAGCAAGACAAATATTTTTAAAAAGTTTCTCATGAATTTTCCTGTTGTTTTATTGAGTTTGCATTATATTGAAAAAAAAATTAAATAAAGCTATCAAATAGGGCTTTTGCATCTTTATTTCTAATTTTTTTTAACTCCATATCTATATATTTTCCAATTTTATCTTCTTTGTTTTTAAAAGCTAGAGTTATTTTTCTTTTTGTTGGTCTTGTTTCATAGATATAAAATCCAGCTTCGTACATAGACAATCTTATATTTGTAGAGATTGCATAAGTTGTTAAAATAGAGTCTTCTTTTGAAATCTTGTAAATATCTTCAAAATACTCTTTTGTCCAAAGCTCTTTATTTACCTCACTTGAAAAAGCATCTTGATAAACTATGTCAAAAAAATCTTTTGGAAAAGTTTTTAGATACTCTCTTGCATCGCCTATAAAAAGCTCTATTTTTATCTTCTCATCTTCATATTTTTGATTAAGTGATAGTTCATCTATAATATTTTTAAACTTTTCAAACTCTTTTGGATATGAGAAGTTTTGTAAAGATTTTATTAAATCAAAATCAAGCTCTGGAGAGTAGATATTTATTTTAATATCAAGTTTGTTTTCTAAAATATAAAAGATAGTTGCAAAAGTATTGTAACCCAAACCAAAACAAATATCTAAAATATTTAACTCTTTTTTATTATAAGAGTGCGAAAATGCTGGAATAATGTGTTTATGCAAAGCTTCACTAAATCCACCATCTTCTGTATTGTGAAAGTGTTGATTATATTTTAAAGAGAAAAGTGTATGGCTACCATCATTTGTGGTAACCAGTTTATCTTCTAGCAAATTAGTTTCCTAAACTCTCTAATTTCTCTTGGCTTAAAAATAGTTTCTCATTTGACATAACTCCAATATTTGAAGCTAAAATATCTCTTGCAATATCTTTTGCTTCAGGAAGTGAGTGCATAGCACAAGTTCCACATTGGAAAATATTTAGTTCTGGAATGTCACTTTGTTTCTCAACTTTAAGCACATCTTCCATAGATTTTTTCCAAGCAGTTGCTACCTCTTCTTCTTTTGGAGTTCCTATTAAACTCATGTAAAATCCAGTTCTACAACCCATTGGTGAAACATCTATGATTTCAACTGTAGGAGAGTTTAAATGGTTTCTAATAAATCCAGCAAACAGATGCTCTAAAGTATGAATACCTTTTTCGCTTAGCATCTTTTCATTTGGTTTACAAAATCTTAAATCAAAAACTGTAATAGCATCTCCTTTTGGTGTTTGCATAACTTTTGCAACTCGTACAGCTGGGGCTGGCATAATTGTGTGATCAACTCTAAAACTATCTAATAGTGGCATATAAAATCCTTTGAATAAATATTTTAATTTTTTCAAGATTATAACCAAAGAAATTTAAAGGTAGTTTTCATAAAAAAGATTATTTTTGTAAATTTTGGATAATATAAACTATTTTAATTT
>OCTV010000458.1_pt1 | contig 16343 bp, 15 predicted proteins | sample 1539101 | NCBI WGS metagenome assembly OCTV01 (sample SAMEA3991422, study PRJEB22521) | metagenome | biome: anthropogenic terrestrial biome; feature: sewage plant; material: sludge | place: Sweden | collected 2012-09-26 | reverse complement strand
CATTAAAAATGAATACTACATAAAAATTCAAAAAATGCGAATCAAGTATAACCTTGTGATTCACATTTTTGTATATAACTGTAGTTGTCAAGAAATATGCAGTCAAAATTATACCCAGAAATTTGATACTGCCATATTATTGAATTGGTTTGTCCTTCGTTATAATTACAGGAGTATTGTGAAAACTGGTTCACACAAAATTTTTAAGCTGCCAGTTTACCGGTTGTCCTCGTTGCGCAGTTAGGATATTTTACAGGTGGCAGTCCTTACAGTAAATTTTTTTAGTGACAAGCAATTTGGATAAAAACACGTCAGAAAAAGTAGTAAATTCGCTGAAACTGAAATAAATTCAAAAAAATGTCTCTTTTTTTAGGATAAGAACGTTTATATAAATAGAGAGCACGTTTTTATGATTCAATATTATGGAAGGAGAAGATTTATATGATGTTAAATAAGGTATTATCAATTATTATTGGTGTTATTTGTTGTATAGGATTTACGGGGAATTGTACTGAGGTTGCTGCCGATGGTAAAATCAATGACTCGGTATCAACTTCAACATATGTTGTAATATATAATATTACAACATCATTGAGTTTCTCTGGAAATACTGCAACAGGTTTATGCACGGTAAGTTGTACACCTGATGTTACAAGGGTATACGTTTCAATGACTTTGCAACGTGCCAACGGAAGTAATTGGGAAAACTATGGAAACTCTTATGATGAAACGCTCAATGGTTCATACGTGACATCATCACATAACTGGTACAATGTTCCAAGTGGCCTGTATCGTATAAACGTTACTGTAAGGCCGTACATAGGAACTATAGTTATGGAATATGCTTTTAAAACAAGTGGTCAAGTAAATCATTAAAAAGAAAAGTAGTTTAATAATATGGAAAAAGAGCTTCTCAACATCAAGAAGCTCTTTTTTTTATTATTTGACCTCACTGCTAATTTCAAAAAGTTACCTGTTTATAATAAAATTAATCTAAAGACAATTCAAATGAAACATATCAGACATTCAAAATAGCACCCGAAGCACTGCCTGAAACAAGTGCTGCATAGCGTTTCAGATAGCCGGACAGTTGTTTTTGCTTAGGTACAAAGTTCTTCATACGATTTGTAATTTCATCATCGGAAACTTTGAGTTCAATGCGGTTTTCGGGAATATTTACAGAGATTATATCACCGTCCTCTACAATTCCGATCATTCCGCCACTTGCCGCTTCGGGTGTAACGTGACCTATGCAGGCACCTCGGGTTGCTCCGCTGAATCTTCCGTCCGTAATCAGCACAACGCTGCTGCCAAGTCCCATGCCCATTATTGCAGAGGTAGGATTGAGCATCTCTCGCATACCGGGACCACCCTTAGGACCTTCATAACGGATAACAACAACATCACCTGCCGCAATTTTTCCGGAATTGATAAAGACCTGTGCGTCCTCCTCGCAATCAAAAACTTTTGCAGGACCTTCGTGCACCAGCATTTCGGGAAGTACAGCAGATCGTTTTACCACGCTTCCTTCGGGCGCAAGATTGCCTTTTAATACTGCAATGCCACCAGTTTCACTGTATGGATTTTCAATCGGTCTTATAACATCTGTGTTGAGATTTTTGCAGTTTTTAATGTTTTCTCCGACTGTCTTTCCGCTGACCGTCATACATTCAGTGTTAAGAAGTCCCTTTTTATTCAGCTCATTCATCACAGCAAAGACACCGCCTGCTTCGTCCAAATCCTCCATATAGGTTCTGCCTGCTGGGGCAAGATGGCACAGATTCGGCGTTTTAGCGCTGATTTCGTTTGCGATATCGAGGTTGATTTCCACACCGCATTCATGTGCTATTGCAGGCAGATGAAGCATAGTGTTAGTAGAACAGCCGAGTGCCATATCAACCGTTAAAGCATTCATAAGAGCTTCTTTTGTCATAATATCACGCGGGCGGATATTCTTTTTTACCATTTCCATTACTGCCGCACCTGCGTGCTTTGCAAGCTCAATGCGTGCTGAATAAACTGCTGGAATTGTTCCATTTCCTCTAAGTCCCATACCAAGAGCTTCTGTAATACAGTTCATAGAATTTGCTGTATACATACCCGAACAGGAACCGCACGAAGGGCAAGCCTTGCATTCATATTCATAAAGCTCTTCCTCTGTGATTTTATCTGCATTGAACTTTCCAACTGCTTCAAACACTGTGGACAGGCTTGTTTTTGCGCCGTTAATTCTTCCTGCAAGCATAGGGCCTCCGCTTACAAAAACGGTCGGAATATTGATCCTTGCTGCTGCCATAAGAAGCCCCGGTACATTTTTATCGCAGTTCGGCACCATTACAAGAGCGTCAAATCCATGTGCCAATGCCATCGCTTCGGTAGAGTCTGCAATCAGATCTCGGGTTACAAGTGAATATTTCATTCCGTTGTGACCCATAGCAATTCCGTCGCAAACAGCAATAGCAGGAAATACAACGGGAATTCCGCCCGCCATAGCAACGCCAAGTTTTACAGCGTCTACGATTTTATCAAGATTCATATGTCCTGGAACAATTTCATTGTATGAGCTTACGATTCCCACCATAGGGCGTTTCAGTTCTTCTTCAGTTAATCCAAGAGCGTGATATAACGCACGATGTGGTGCATTATGCGTTCCTAAAATAAGCGATTCGCCGTTCATTTTATCTCTCCTCAAATTTAAAATTGATTACAAAGACGGTTTTAACACAATTAATTATTGATTAATTTATCCTCATCGCTCCAGCTATATAACTTGCGGATATCTGCACCGACAATCTCACTCGGGTGCTCGGCAGCAAGCTTTCTCATAGCATTAAAATGCACCTGCGAACCCGATTCGGACATATCGAGCAGAAAATCCTTAGCGAATGTTCCGTCCTGAATATCCTTCAAAATCTTTTTCATTGTTTTCTTTGTTTCATCTGTAATGATTTTAGGACCTGTTACATAATCACCGTATTCCGCTGTATTTGAAACAGAATACCTCATACCTGAAAATCCACTCTGATAAATAAGGTCAACAATCAGCTTCATTTCATGAATACACTCGAAATAAGCATTTCTCGGGTCGTATCCTGCTTCAATAAGAGTTTCATATCCAGCCTGCATAAGTGCACACACACCGCCGCAGAGTACAGCCTGTTCGCCGAAAAGGTCAGTTTCCGTTTCTGTTCGGAACGTTGTTTCAAGAACTCCCGCCCTTGCACCGCCGATACCAAGAGCATACGCAAGTCCGATATCCAGTGCGTCGCCTGTGGCGTCCTGTTCTACGGCAATAAGACAAGGAACTCCTTTGCCTGCCTGATATTCGCTTCTTACCGTATGACCCGGGCCTTTAGGCGCAATCATAATAACATTAATGTTCTTTGGCGGTTGTATACATCCGTAGTGAATATTAAAGCCGTGAGCAAATGCAAGTGTTTTGCCTTCCGTGAGATTAGGCTCAATGCTCTCCTTATAGAGTTTTGCCTGCTTTTCATCGTTGATAAGAATCATGATTAAATCGGCTGCTTTGGCTGCCTCTGCAACAGTCATAACAGTTAATCCCTGTGTTTCTGCCTTTGCCCAGCTTTTGCTGCCCTCGTAAAGACCTACAACTACTTTTACACCGCTTTCTTTAAGGTTAAGAGCGTGTGCGTGTCCCTGGGAACCGTAGCCGATAACAGCAACGGTCTTGCCCTCTAATTTTTGAAGATTGCAGTTTTCCTGATAATAAATTTTTGACATAATAATTACCTCTTTCTGTTTAGTTTTTATATTTTTACTTTACTGATTGTTGTATTTCCGCGTTCCAGTGACGCAACTCCTGTACGGCAGATTTCAAGTATGGAAAAATCACGCATAAGGTCAATAAAAGCGTTTATTCTGCGCGTACTTCCCGTAAGCTTCAAAATCACCGATTCTCTTGTGTAGTCTACGGTTTCTGCGCCATAGGAATCTGCCGTATCGCGGACAGCTGCACGATTTTCAGGGTCATTTCTGATTTTCACAAGCAGGAGTTCAAAGCCTACCGACTCCTTATCCGCCAGTTCCCTGACAAAGCATACATCTTCCAGCTTGCACAGCTGATCTGCCAACTGACGTTTTTCTGTGTCACTTCCGTAAGATGTTACCGTAATTCTTGAATATTCATCGGTTTCCGTTTCACTTACACTGAGAGAACGGATATTGAATCTGCGCCTCCTGAACATACTGGTAACGCGGTTAAGTACCCCGTATTTGTTTTTTACAAGAACTGCCATAGTAAATTCATGCAAGTCATTCACCCACCTTTACGATAATATCATCCATAGAGCCTCCCGGAGGAAGCATCGGAAGAACAAACTCATCCTTATCTATCATACACTCTATAAGATACGGACCGTTTCCGGAAAATGCCTGTTCAAGTGCTACTTTAAGCTCATCTGTGTTGTTTGCGCGAACTCCATCACCGCCAAAAGCTTTTATCAACTGTACAAAGTCAGTTTTTCTGTTAAGCACTGTGTTGGAATAATGCTTATCAAAAAAAAGTGTCTGCCATTGACGGACCATCCCAAGCACGCCATTATTAAACATAAGAATAACAAGAGGGATTTTATATGACACAGCGGTTGCAAGCTCCTGAAGGCACATTCCGAAGCTGCCGTCACCCGTTACAAGCACTGTACGTTCGCCTGTTCCTATTTGTGCACCTATTGCTGCACCTATCCCGAAACCCATTGTACCTAGACCACCACTGGAAATGAATCTTCTGCTTTTCTTGAAATTCAGATACTGCGCTGCCCACATCTGATGCTGTCCCACATCTGTTGCTACGGGAGTTTCCGGCAGCAGATACTTATTAAGCAGCTCTATGGTTCTTAAAGGAGTCAGACCTTCACGCTTATCTCTGTTTTGAATTTCCTCTTTACGAAGACCTTCAATAGTTTCCCACCACTGCTTATGATTCACGGGAGCAAGGTTTTCAATAAGTTTTTTTATTGTTACCTTTACATCTCCGCGGATTGCATGGGCAGGTGAAATTATTTTCGATAATTCTGAGCTGTCAACATCAATATGAACGATTTTTGCATTCCTTGCAAATTTTTCTCTGTTGCCCGTAACTCTGTCATTAAAGCGTACACCGAGTGAGACTATACAGTCTGCCCTATGCATTGCCACAGACGAGGCAAAATGACCGTGCATACCCTGCATACCAAGAAATCGCGGGTGGTCTGTTGAAATACCTGAAATTCCCATAAGAGAGCAACCTATAGGGGCATCAATTAATTCCGCAAGCTGCAGAAGCTCATCTTCTGCATGAGATGAAATAAGTCCGCCTCCGAAATATATAAAAGGGCGTTCCGCTGCAGAAATACATTCTGCGGCTTCTTTTACGCTGATATCGTCTGCCTGTGTGCGTTCTTCGGGAACAGAAGGAGCTTTAGGCTCATATTCACATTTTGCTATCTGTATATCCTTCGGTATATCAATGAGAACAGGACCTGGTCTGCCTGACAAAGCAAGTCTGAATGCTTCACGGATTGTTTCGGCAAGCTCTTCTACGCAGCCAATAACATAATTATGCTTGGTAATTGGAAGTGTTATCCCTGTTATATCAATCTCCTGAAAACTGTCCGAACCTATGTGTGAAGAAACAACATTTCCTGTAATGGCAACAAGTGGAATAGAATCGAGATATGCAGTAGCAATTCCTGTTACAAGATTAGTTGCCCCCGGGCCTGATGTTGCAATAACAACTCCGACCTTTCCTGTGGCTCTGGCATAACCGTCAGCAGCATGAGAAGCTCCCTGCTCATGAGCAGTCAGAACATGAGTAAGCTCATCTCGATACTTATACAGGGAATCATATACATTTAAAATCTGTCCTCCCGGATATCCAAAAACCACGTCACATCCCTGTTCAATCAGGGTTCTGACAACAATATCTGCACCTGATAATATCATGTTATCATTCCTCCTATCTTATATGAGACATTATAAGTCTTCCGCATTCATTGCAGCCTATCTTCTTACACTTATCTGATTCGTTTTTATCAGAAGGCATAATATCTGCTGTGCGGTATCCCTCGTTGAGTATTTCAAAAACAGCATTATCAATTGCCTGTGCCTCAACAGTCATATCAAAGCTATATCTGAGCATCATACCAGCAGAAAGTATTGTTCCTATTGGATTTGCCGTATCTGTTCCTGCAATATCGGGAGCTGAACCATGAATAGGCTCATACAGTCCGCAAGAGGTTGCACCGATTGAAGATGAAGGAATCATACCTATAGAACCTGTGATCATAGACGCCTCATCAGAAAGTATATCACCGAACATATTTTCAGTAACAATTACATCAAACTGTGAGGGGTTTTTTACAATCTGCATAGCGCAGTTGTCTACAAGCATATCGGAAAGGTCCACTTGTGGGTATTCATCAGTGAGCCTGTGTACAACGCTTTTCCAGAGACGGCTGGAATCGAGCACATTGCTCTTTTCCACCGAGCACAGTTTTTTATTGCGTTTCATTGCCGTTTCAAATCCGATTCTGCCGATACGCTCAATTTCGGACTCGCTGTATTTCAGAATATCAGTAGCCGTATTTTCTCCATCTGTATTTTCAGTCTTATGCTCACCGAAATAAATGCCGCCGATAAGCTCTCTTACGATGATAAAATCAATCCCTTTATCTACAATGGATTTTTTGAGTGGTGAAGCACCTGCAAGCTGCGGCCATATTTTTGCGGGACGGTTGTTGCTGTATACTCCCATGCCTGCACGAAGACGAAGAAGTCCCTTTTCGGGGCGTTTATCTCCAGGGACATGGTTCCATTTCTCACCGCCCACAGCACCAAGCAGCACACTGTCGGATTTTATGCATTTTTCAAGCATATCTTCTGGAAGAGGATCACCGTACTTATCAATGGCGCAGCCACCCATATCCACATCGGTATATGAAAAACTGTGCCCGTAAAGTTCCGCAATTCTGTCAAGCACAAGCAGTGCCTGCTCTACGATTTCGGGACCTATTCCGTCCCCGCGGATAACAGCAATACTTTTATTCATTGTCAGCCTCCTTTAATGATGCAAGCAGTCCGCCCTGCCTGATAATATTCTGAATAAAAGGTGGAAACGGCTGTGCCATATAATTTTTCCCTGTAGTCAAATTTCTTATTTCGCCTGTATCGAAATCAACTGACACCTCATCGCCTGCGCAGATTTCCTCTGCTGCTTGCTCACATTCAAGAATAGGCAGTCCAATATTTATGGCATTTCGATAGAAAATTCTTGCAAAGCTTTTGGCAATTACACAGCCTATACCGCAGGTCTTGATAACAAGAGGTGCGTGTTCTCTTGACGAACCGCAGCCAAAATTCCAGCCTGCCGCAATTAAGTCACCTTTTTTTACCTTGTTCACGAATTCCCTGTCAATATCCTCCATACAGTGAAGTGCAAGCTCTGCAGCATCGGGAGTATTGAGATAGCGCGCAGGAATTATAACATCGGTATCAACATTATCCATGTATTTAAAAGTTTTTCCCTGTGTATTCATCTTTACTACGCCTCCTTGTATTCCGTGATATAGCCTGCAACTGCGCTGGCTGCCGCCGTAAAGGGTGATGCAAGGTAAACCTCACTGTCTACATGACCCATTCTTCCTACAAAATTACGGTTGGTTGTTGCGATACAGCGTTCACCTGCTGCAAGAATACCCATATATCCTCCAAGACATGGTCCACAGGTAGGTGTAGAAACAACTGCACCTGAGTCAATAAAGGCGGTCACATATCCTCGTTCTATGCATTCACGATAAATCTGCATAGTTGCAGGAATTATAATACAGCGCACATTATCGGCAATCTTTTTCCCTTTAAGGATTTTATAAGCCGCCTCCATATCTTCCATTCGTCCATTTGTGCAGCTTCCGATAACAACCTGGTCAATCTTTATGTTGTAAAGCTCTTCTGCGTATCTTGCGTTTTCGGGAAGGTGCGGGCAGCTTACAGTGGACTTAATTTTTGAAAGATCTATTTCGTAGGTCTTTTCATATTCTGCGTCCTTATCAGCTTCATAGATAACAGGCATTCTCTCGCAGCGATTTTCCATATACTCTGCTGTTTTTTCATCCACAGGGAATATGCCGTTTTTAGCACCTGCTTCAATCGCCATATTGCAGATACACAGGCGGTCGTCAATAGAAAGGTTGTGTACTCCCTCCCCTGTAAATTCCATGCTTTTATATAATGCGCCATCAACACCAATCATACCGATAATTGAAAGAATGACATCCTTTCCGCTGCAATTATAGGGGAGCTTTCCGGTCAGGTTAAAACGAATAGCAGACGGCACTTTAAACCAAGCCATACCTGTCGCCATACCTGCAGCCATATCAGTGCTTCCTACTCCTGTTGAAAATGCACCAAGAGCACCATACGTACAGGTATGACTGTCAGCACCAATGATACAGTCACCTGCCGTCACAATACCTTGTTCAGGCAGAAGAGCGTGTTCAATTCCCATTTTGCCAACATCATAGAAATGACTTATACAGTGAGTACTGGCAAATTGCCTGCATGTTTTTGACTGTTCGGCTGCCTTTATATCCTTATTCGGAACAAAGTGGTCGAGCACAATTGCAATGCGTTCCTTGTCAAAAATCTTATCAAAACCCGCTTTCCTGAACTCATTTACGGCAACAGGTGTTGTAATATCATTCCCGAGAACAAGGTCAAGCTTGGCATTGATAAGCTGGCCTGCACTCACACAATCAAGCCCTGCATGTGTGGCAAGAATTTTTTGAGACATTGTCATTCCCATTATTCACTTCCTCCTTTAATCATGTTGTTATATGCGCTAAGAAGTGCGTTTGTACTTGCCTTAATAATATCCGTATCAGTACCTACACCCCAGAACATATCACCGTTTTCCTTTTCAAGTCCGATATACGAAGCAGCTACGCTCTGAGAACCCTGCCCCTGCATACTGTGCTGAGTAAAAACCTGCAGGTGGTACTGTTCACCTGTATATGCTTTTAATGCGTTGCTGACAGCACTTAGTGAACCGTTACCCTCTGCCTCCATTTCTGTTTCAATGCCGTTGTGCATAAATGTAATACTTATTTTTACAGTTTGCTTTTCGCGCATAAAATCGAAATCGGTAACTGTGATCTCACCATTGATGTTGAGATAATTATCAGTAAAGATTTCGAGGACCTCATCAGGCTTCAGCTCCTTATGCTCACGGTCGGATATACCCTTGCACATATAGCTGAAATGCTCACGCATTTTCAGCGGCAGCACATAGCCGTATGTGTATTCAAGCAAATAGCCGATTCCGCCCTTACCTGACTGTGAATTAACACGTATTACATCTGCATCATATGTACGTCCGATATCCTGTGGGTCAACAGGAATATACGGAACAGACCACTCATTGAGCTTGTGCTTGCTTCTATATTTCATACCCTTAGCAATAGCGTCCTGATGGCTTCCTGAAAAAGCTGCAAACACCAGTGCTCCTGCATATGGGGCACGTGCATAAACACTCATGCGTGTGCATTTTTCGTATTTTTCCACTAAATAAGGCATATCAGATAAATCAAGCTTAGGATCAACACCGTGTGAATACATATTCATAGCAAGCGTGATAATATCCACATTTCCGGTTCTCTCTCCGTTTCCGAACAGAGTCCCCTCCACACGATCAGCACCTGCTAAAAGTGCAAGTTCTGTATCTGCAACACCGGTGCCTCTGTCGTTATGAGGGTGGAGTGAAAGTGTTACAAACTCTCTGTATCTGAGGTTTCGGCTCATATATTCCACCTGGCTTGCGTAAATATGTGGAAGACTCATTTCAACCGTTGCAGGAAGATTTATAATCACATTATTGCTTGCTGAAGGTTCAAGAACATCCAGAACTGTATTGCATACCTCAAGTGCATATTCAGGCTCAGTTCCCGTGAAACTTTCAGGTGAATATTCAAAACGAAAATTCCCTTCGTATTCCGCTGCTAATTTCTTAACCAGTTTAGCTCCATCAACAGCTATCTGCTTGATTTCATCCCTGGACTTTTTGAAAACCTGGTTACGCTGGGCAACACTTACGGAATTATAGAAATGTATGATTGCACTGGGAGCACCCTTGCATGCTTCAAAGGTTTTACGGATAATATGTTCACGGCACTGTGTCAGAACCTGAACTGTAACATCGGAAGGAATCATATCGTTATCAATAAGCGTACGCAGAAATTCATATTCGGTATCGCTTGCCGCAGGAAAGCCTACCTCTATTTCCTTGAAACCTATATCAAGCAAAACTTTGTAGTATTCCAGCTTCTCTTCAAGACTCATAGGAATTATAAGACTCTGGTTTCCATCCCTCATATCTACGCTGCACCACACGGGCGGCTTTTCTATATGGTCGCACTCAACCCATTCATTGCATTTTTCTGGAGTAGGATAATAGCCTATTTTGTACTTATTTGCATCCATCATTTTAACAATCTCTCCTTTCTGCTACAACATCAATTTCAACTAAAACATCCTTTGGGAGTCTTGAGACTTCTACGCAGGAACGTGCCGGCTTTCCCGTGAAATATTCTCCATACACCTTATTGAATCTTTCAAAATTTTTCATATCGCTGAGGTAGCATGAGGTCTTTACCACATTTTCAAGGCCTCCGCCTGCGGCAGAAAGAACAGCTCTGAGATTTTTACAGACTCTGTGGGTCTGTTCATCAATACTTTCTCCTATAACCTCTCCTGTTTCAGGTTCAAGTGAAATTTGACCTGATGTAAAAATCATATTTCCGGCACAGACCGCCTGTGAATAGGGTCCTATCGCTTTTGGTGCGTTTTTTGTGTTAATCAGCTCACTCATATTATTTTCCTCACTTCATCTATAAAATTTTAAAGCCTTCATTACGCAGAATCTGCGTAATTGTCTGAATATGGTTGTAATCTCTTGTTTCCGTTTCAATTCGAAGGAAACATCCGTTTACGCTCTCGGTATTTCCTTTTTCGTAATGTACACCTGTTACATTTGCACCATTGTCAGCAATAATTCTTGAAATATCCTTTAGCTGACCGGGCTTATCCATAAGCTCAATCAAAAGGCTGGACGAACGTCCTGATTTAAACAATCCACGTTCAATTACTCTCGAAAGACTTGTTACATCAATATTTCCACCTGAAACAATGCTTACAACGCGCTTTCCTTTCAGTGAAAACTTATCAAACATAACCGCAGCAACAGCAGCTGCGCCTGCACCTTCAGCAATCATTTTCTGTTTTTCTATAAGCCCAAGAATTGCTGAGGAAACCTCGTCATCTGTAACCAAAGCAATATCGTCAACATATTCGCTGACATATCTGAATGTGTTTTCTCCTGGCTGCTTTACGGCAATGCCGTCAGCTATGGTCTGGACACTCGTCAGACATTCAAGCTGATTGTTTTTGACCGAATCATACATACTTGCTGCGCCAACAACCTGAACTCCATAGATTTTAACAGATGGCTTTATCTGCTTTGCCGTAAATGCGATACCCGAAATAAGTCCGCCTCCGCCTATAGGGACCACAATAGCATCGATATTTTCCAATTCATTAAGTACCTCAAGAGCTATCGTTCCCTGTCCTGCGATCACATTTTCATCGTCAAATGGGTGTACAAAGGTATAACATTTGCTTTCTTTCAGTTCCAGAGCCTTTTGATATGCATCATCATAGCAGCCCTTTACAAGACATACGTCAGCGCCAAAGCCCTTTGTTGCCTCAATTTTTGAAATTGGTGCGGTGTCAGGCAAACAGATAAGTGATTTAATCCCACTTTTAGTAGCTGCAAGTGCAACCCCTTGAGCGTGATTCCCTGCTGAACAGGCTACCACACCATTTACTTTTTCTTCGTCAGACAACATCGCAATTTTATACGCAGAACCTCTTATCTTAAACGAGCCTGTGATTTGTAGGTTTTCTGGTTTAAGGTACAATTCACATTCAGGTGCGATGCCGTATGCACGAACAAGTGTGGTTTCCCGAATAATATTTTTAAGTACCGATTGTGCATCAAAAACCTTGTCAAGAGTTAACATAAATATTCCGCCTTTCATTTTTTGATTCTGCTTCAGAACGGGTTATAAAAAAACAAAACACCCGTCTCAAAGCATTTTTTTACTTTGAGACGGGTGTAATAAATTTATATACACTCGCGGTACCACTCAAATTGCGAATAGATAAAATTCGCCACTCTTCGAAGTCTATCAACTTCTATGCACTGACGCTGCATACGCGGGAAACGCCTACTCTGGAGAACCATTTTGGGTTTCCGGCTCGGAAGGGATAAGTCGTTAAGGATGAGTCATACCGATTCGCACCAACCATCGGCTCTCTGTAATGCTTCAGCCTTGACCGTCTTCGTCATAGCCTTTTTTTCGAAGTCAATAAACCTCTATGCACTAACGTAACATACACGGGATCCCTTACTTAACCGTTAAGCTGTTCAGGTCACCAACTCAGAGGTGAGAGGTCTTTAAAGTGTTACATACCGATTCGCATCACACATCGGCTTTCTGAAATGTAATTATCTTGACCATTCCTCGTCATAGTTTTTACAATTTTTTTGTTATTCATTTTTTATATTCTATCACAATGAATTCAATTTGTCAATCCCTTTTTTAAATTTTACAAAGAATTTACATTGTTTTTTAATATGCTAAACTATAAAGACAAGTCCGACTGTTAAAGTATAAAATAACAGCCGGACTATATTTATAAATTATGCCATGAACATTTCAATATCAGAATCAACATCACCAATTCCTGCAATGCCAAACTTTTCTACAAGCACTTTAGCAACATTAGGTGATAAAAATCCAGGAAGTGTAGGGCCAAGATGAATATTTTTAACTCCGAGATATAACAAGGCGAGTAATACTATAACGGCTTTTTGCTCATACCACGAAATATTATAAGCAATAGGAAGTTTGTTTACATCGTCAAGTCCGAATACTTCTTTAAGCTTAAGTGCTATTAAAGCCAGTGAATATGAATCATTGCACTGCCCTGCGTCAAGAACTCTCGGAATACCTCCGATATCGCCGAGGTCAAGCTTATTATAGCGGTATTTTGCACAGCCTGCGGTAAGAATAACTGTATCTTCCGGAAGCTTTTGTGCAAATTCAGTGTAATAACTTCTTGACTTCATACGTCCGTCGCAGCCAGCCATAACAAAGAATTTTTTTATTGCTCCTGATTTTACGGCTTCAACAACCTTGTCTGCAAGAGCAAATACCTGATTGTGTGCAAATCCGCCAACAATACTGCCTGATTCAATTTCCTGCGGTGACGGCAATGTTTTAGCTAACTGAATTATTTCGGAGAAGCTCTTTTTGCCGTTTTCATCTGCTTCAATATGCTTACATTCAGGATAACCAGAAGATCCTGTTGTAAAAATTCTGCTTCTTACCTCTTCACTTTTCGGAGGAACAATACAGTTTGTTGTGAACAGAACAGGCCCCTTAAAGGTTTCAAATTCTTCAACCTGTTTCCACCATGCATTACCGTAGTTTCCTACAAAGTTGTCATACTTTTTAAATGCAGGATAATAATGTGCAGGAAGCATTTCGCTGTGGGTATAAACGTCAACGCCTGTCCCCTTAGTTTGTTCAAGAAGCTGTTCAAGGTCTGTAAGGTCATGTCCTGAAATAAGAATTGCTGGATTATTTCTTACTCCGATATTAACCGAAGTTATTTCAGGATTTCCGTATTTTGATGTATTAGCTTCATCAAGAAGTGCCATAGCCTTTACGCCGTATTCTCCTGTTTTAAGTGTCAGTGCAACAAGATCATCAGCGGAGAGTGAATCGTCAAGAGTTGCCGAAAGTGCCTCATAAATAAAAGCATTTATTTCAATATTTTCTTTTCCGGTATTTACTGCGTGTTCAGTATACGCTGCCATGCCCTTTAAGCCGTAGGTTATCATTTCACGAAGAGAGCGGATGTCCTCATTTTCGGTTGAAAGAACGCCGATTGAATTTGCTTTTTCAAGCATATCTTCTTTTGAATCAACAGTAAATACAGTAGCGTCATGAGGATTTTCAGGATTAACCGATTTTTTAAGGTCATCTCTGATTGAGAGCATTTTCTTAATCTGATCTGCAATATAATCAGCATTAAAGTTTGCATTTGTAATTGTTATAAAAAGGCTGTTTAAAACCTGATAATTTGTATTATCGAGATTTTTGACATCAAGCTTTCCCTTAACAACAATCTGTGAAATACCTTTAAGGGTGTAAATAAGAAGATCCTGAAGCTTTGCAACCTCTTCATTTTTACCGCATACACCCCTTGCTGTACAGCCCTTTCCTCCGGCTGTTTCCTGACACTGATAACAAAACATACCCATTTCAATAACCCTTCCTTTCTGCTGTTTGTTTCTTTTCTGCTGTATTTATGCATAAAAGGGACAAACAGATACATAAAAACTTATTTTATTCTGACAATAGTAACATTTTTTATGTCATTATTGCGAATGATAGCCTGAAATTTCTCGGAATAGTTAACTCTATCAAGCTACAGTATTTTTTGCTTTTATCTTGACCTTATGACAAAATTATAATATAATAATAAAAATAAGTCTGTTGTATTTACAACGAAAGTGAGAATTTTTATGGAAAAATATATGGCTGTACTCAAAAACGTTTCTTTATTCCGCGATATTGAATCAGAGAACATAAAATGCTTATTAAAATGCTTGTCAGCAAAAACAGAAAATTATAGAGCTAAAGAAGCAATTTTCCTTGCCGGCAATAAATATGAATATGTGGGAATAGTTCTTTCTGGGCAGGTACAAATAGTGAAAGAGGATTTTTACGGCAATAAAAACATTGTTGCATCCGTTGAAAAGGGACAGCTTTTCGGCGAATCATTTGCCTGCGCGGATATAAAAATAATTCCGGTAAGTGTATTTGCTGTAGAGGATTGTGAAATTATGCTGATTGACTACAGAAAAATTATTACGACCTGTCAGCATAACTGCTCATTTTACAGCAAGATTATTTTTAATATGCTCAGGATTATTGCAAAAAAGAATATTATGATCAGTCAGAAAATTGAATTTATTTCAAAAAGGACGACAAAAGAAAAGCTCCTTGCTTATTTGTCCTTAGAGGCAGAAAAAGCAGGAAGCAACACATTCAGTATACCATATAACAGGCAAGAACTTGCTGATTATCTTTCCGTTGACCGCAGTGCTATGTCAGCAGAGCTATGTAAATTGCGTGACAACGGAATTATTGATTTTAATAAAAACAAATTTTTGCTTAAGGATTAGATAAATTGTGATATTAAAAAAGCAACCGGTAACTTTGTGTTACCGGTTAAAACTAAAATTAATCTATTTTGAAATATAATCCAGTGCCTGATCAAGAATGTAATTCATCATCGGAATTTTTGAAAAGCTCAATTACTGCTTCCCTGTCATATGTAATCTGGTAAAGATCATCCATTCCTAAGAACATAGATATTATAGCAGACATGTTTTCCTCCTATTATTTCAGACATGTTTTTATATATTCAGCCAGCTCATCAACATGATGATTAATGAAAAAATGACCGCCTTGAAAATACCTATATTCTGAAACCTTCTGACAATACTCATCATACTTTTCTATACCATCTTCATCTGACGAATAAAGAACATACACGTCCTTCGTAATCAGTTCTCCATGATTATCAGCAATAGCTTTTTTTGCCTTGTCAAACAATATAAAATCATTTCTTATTATAGGAAGAAAATACTTATAACTATTGTAATCTTCTTCACTATGTAAATCTGATCCTCCAAGACTAATCGTATAATCCATAAGTTCTTTATCACTCATAGAAGAATAATCTTTGTCCTTTTCTGAACTATCCATTGACATAGCACAAAAGAACATACACTTCATTCTCCTGAACATGGGAGTATTCCTGTATTTCTGATAAAGCATGTAAATCAATTTTGAACCCAGGCTATACCCAAGAAGAACAAATGGTGATCCATCATCTCTTTTCTTTATCTGTCTGAGCATATCATCAATTAACTCATCAACTGATAGTGATAGATTTTCATTCATTCTTACGCCATGTCCAGGATACTCCATGGGAATAATTTTATTCTTTCCGTCAAACCTTTTGTTAAGTTCTGAATACATGAGTGAAGATCCACCTACATATGGAAAACAATAAATATTCATTATATACTCCTTTTATTCTCTGTTTTTAAGCACTTCACACATCTGAATTTTATTAACAACAGATTTTAAGATATTAGATATAATAAAATAAAGGTAACTGTTCAGGACCAATGTCATTTAGTTAATAAG
>OCTV010000451.1_pt1 | contig 16445 bp, 30 predicted proteins | sample 1539101 | NCBI WGS metagenome assembly OCTV01 (sample SAMEA3991422, study PRJEB22521) | metagenome | biome: anthropogenic terrestrial biome; feature: sewage plant; material: sludge | place: Sweden | collected 2012-09-26 | reverse complement strand
CGATCTCTTTGTACAATTCACCGCTGCGCAAAATAACACCATAACCCCCAGGACCTGGATTTCCGCTGCAAGCGCCATCTGTAAAAATTTCAATCTTTGCTGACATATGAAATCACCCACTTTACTGCTTTTTTATATTATACCACGTTTGTATGGATTGTGCAAGTGTACGTTTTAGGTATATTTAATTAATTTAGCATATGATTATTTATATCATTTGACCATTTATAGCTTTTATATGAAAAATGGCACAAAAAAACTCGCTATTGGCGAGCAAGTTTTTTTGTTGTTATGAAAATAATAAGAGGGGTTAAGGGTAACAAATTTACTTCATAAACCGCCACCCAATGAAAAAGCTTATTTGTATAACTAAATAGCTCTGAATCCTATTTACTTAAACGTTTAAATAAGTTATCTATATTATAACAATTTTTGGTTACAATGTCAATTATTTTTGGCATAAATTTCGATAAAAATATCTTAATATTTCAACAATATGTTAATTCTTTAAACAAAATAAACAAATCCTAACCCCGAAAGGTTAGGATTTATAGTATAGTTATGAAACTATATTAACTGGATAATAGCCATCTCTGCTGCGTCGCCACGTCTTGGGCCGATTTTAACTATCTTAGTATATCCACCTGTACGCTCTGCATACTTTGGTGAGATTTCATCGAATAGTTTCTTAGCAACGTCTTCTTTTGTAACGTATGCTAGAACTTGACGCTTGGAGTGTAGGTCGTTTATTTTACCGAGAGTAATCATCTTCTCAGTCATTGCACGTACCTCTTTAGCTCTTGTTACAGTTGTTTCAATTTTACCATTTTCAAGCAGATATGTCACCATAGCTCTTAGCATTGCTTTTCTATGGTCAGTTGTTCTGCCTAGTTTTCTGGTACCTGGCATTGAAATTCACTCCTTACCACTGCAACCGCCCTTGTCTTTTTGACAAAGGAAATGTTGCGTTTAATTATTCCTCTTCAGAATTCAAGTCAAAGCCAAGCGATTGAAGCTTCTCTTTAACCTCATCAAATGATTTCTTACCGAGGTTTCTAACTTTCATCATTTCTTCCTCTGACTTGTTGATCAAGTCATCTACTGTGTTAATTCCTGCACGCTTTAAGCAGTTAAATGAACGTACGGACAAGTCAAGTTCCTCAATGGTCATCTCAAGGATTTTTTCCTTACCCTTGTCGTCCTTCTCTACCAAAACTTCAGCAATGCTTGCTTCGTCTGATAGGTCAATGAACAATCTTAGGTGCTCGTTGAGGAGATTGGCTGCTTGTGATATAGCTTCCTTAGCTGAAATTGTACCATCGGTCCAAACCTCTAATGTTAGCTTATCATAATCGGTAACCTGTCCAAGACGTGTATCTTCAACTTTATAGTTTACCTTTAATACAGGAGTATATATGCTATCAACAGCAATTACATCAATTGATAAATTAAGTGATTGCTTGTTCTTTTCGGCAGAAACGTATCCGCGTCCTCTGTCGATTGTGATTTCCATATATAGCTTAGCATCTTTGCCCAGAGTTGCAATATGCATACCAGGGTCAAGGATGTCAACCTCAGAATCGGTCTTAATGTCACCGGCGGTTACTTCACATTCGCCCTCGGCTTCAACATAGATAGTCTTTGGTCCTTCTCCGTACATTTTTGCTGTCAAGCCTTTAATGTTAAGGATGATTTCAGTTACATCCTCCTTAACTCCAGGAATTGTGGATAATTCATGGTGTACTCCGTCAATCTTAATCGAATTAACGGCAACGCCAGGAAGCGAGGAGAGCAGTACACGTCTTAAGCTATTGCCAAGTGTTGTACCATAGCCACGCTCAAGCGGTCCGAGAACAAACTTACCGTATGTCCCATTACTCTTAAGCTCGACTGTTTCTATTTCCGGCTTTTCAATTTTTTCAAGCATTCAAAACCCTCCTATTTTCGCACTATCTTACTTCGTCAAGTCGTTTGACGTTAACCGAAATTCAAAGATTACTTAGAATACAATTCGACGATTAGATGCTCTTCAACCTCAAGGTCAATTTCGTCACGGTTAGGCATACGAGAAACCTTTGCTGATAAAGCAGTCTTGTCGCTTTCAAGCCACATTGGAACTGGACGTCCTGCATTTAGCTCGATTAAAGCCTTAACGCTGTCAAGAGATTTGCTCTTGTCGCAAATAGCAACTACGTCATTGTCCTTTACAAGAAATGATGGAATATCAACGCGTGTTCCATTTACTGTGAAGTGACCATGTACAACAAGCTGTCTTGCCTGAGCTCTTGAGCTTGCATAGCCAAGTCTGTAAACAACGTTATCAAGACGGGATTCAAGAATTTTCAATAGGTTTTCACCGGCGATACCTTGCTTATTAGCAGCGATTTCGAAATAGTGATAGAATTGTCCTTCTAAAACACCATAGTAACGTCTTGTCTTTTGTTTCGCACGAAGCTGTAGTCCGTATTCTGAAACTTTTTTACGGTTTTGACCGTGTTGACCAGGAGCCCCTTCTTTTCTGGAAACCATAGCGCATTTATCACCATAGCATTTTTCGCCCTTCAAGAATAGCTTTTGACCTTCACGTCTGCATTGTCTGCAAACCGCACCTGTATATCTTGCCATTAAATTACACCTCCTAAGTTATAATTAGACACGTCTTCTCTTTGGAGGACGGCATCCGTTATGAGGAATTGGAGTAACGTCTTTAATCAGCTTTACTTCAAGTCCTACTGTTTGCAATGCTCTGATTGCTGCTTCACGTCCTGAACCAGGACCCTTAACGAAAACTTCAACGGATTTCAGTCCGTGTTCCATTGCAGCCTTTGCAGCTGTTTCAGCAGCTGTTTGAGCAGCGTATGGTGTAGATTTTTTTGAGCCTCTGAAACCAAGTCCGCCTGCGCTTGCCCATGAAAGAGCATTACCTTGTGTATCAGTAATAGTAACGATTGTGTTGTTAAAAGTGGACTGGATATGAACAGCGCCATTTTCAATGTTTTTCTTTTCACGGCGTCTTCTTACTACAGTCTTTTTAGTATTTGCACCTTTAGTAGCAGCCATTGTTCATTCCCTCCTTACTTCTTCTTATTAGCGATAGTCTTAACAGGACCCTTACGAGTTCTTGCGTTTGTTTTTGTGCGTTGTCCGCGTACAGGAAGACCCTTACGATGACGAACTCCACGATAACAACCGATTTCAACTAATCTCTTAATATTTAATGCTACGTTTCTGCGAAGGTCACCCTCTACTTCGAAATGCTTTTCGATGTATTCACGTAGCTTTACGTAATCATCCTCGGACAAATCCTTAACTCGGATATCAGGGCTTATGCCTGTTTCCTTTAGAATGATTTCAGCAGATTTACGACCGATACCATAGATATAAGTTAAACCGATCTCGATTCTCTTATCCTTTGGCAGGTCAATACCAGAAATTCTTGCCATTTTTTAGCTGCACCTCCATTATATAGGTTTGCTCTATTAGCCTTGACGTTGTTTATGCTTTGGGTTTTCACAAATAATCATGATTTTACCCTTGCGCTTAATAACCTTACATTTTTCACAAATAGGCTTAACCGAAGGTCTTACTTTCATTGAAAATCCCTCCTCTACGGTGCGGGGAGCCCCCGCTGGCTTTTCACCGCCATTCAAGCTTAATTGGAGCTCGATTTTTTGTCGGCGATGGGTGTTGTTTTATGCTATTTAAAAAACTTGGTTTGCTTATCGGCGTGTATTCTACGGAATTCACAGCGCGGACAGCTTTTGCAGCCGCCTGAAAAACTCAACCGCGAAATGCCCTTAGTGTACTCCGCCTACTTAGCTCTCCAGGTAATTCTGCCCTTTGTCAGGTCATAAGGTGACATTTCAACTGTTACCTTATCGCCCGGAACTATACGAATGTAATTCATTCTCAATTTCCCTGAAACATGGGCAAGTATTTGGTGACCGTTAGCAAGCTCAACCTGAAACATTGCGTTTGGAAGTGCTTCTAAAACGGTGCCCTCTAGCTCTATTACGTCTTCTTTAGACAAATTCATTTACCTCCCCATTAATTGGTTACGGTCTGTTCTGAATTATAGCTATTCAGAACGCTTCTAAGCTTTTTATTGGTTAAATTGTCCAATTCTATAACAGTATTGGTCATTCTTAGGTGTTTTAAACTTTTACGCTTAGGTTTTTCTGCCTTTCGGCATTTCCCATCAGCGATAAGTGCAAAGCCTCCATCAAATCCTATCACAACAAAAAATAATCCTTTGTCATGTCCTGAAATAGATTTGGCAATCTGTCCGTTGATAATCTCCACAATTCGCCCTCCCAAACTTACGGTTTGGTTAAAATTATCGCACCGTCTGACGTGATTGCGATTGTGTGCTCGAAATGAGCAGATAGTGAGCCGCTCGTTGTCATAACCGTCCATTGGTTCGGCATTACACGAACGCCTTCGCCTTTGATATTCACCATTGGTTCGATTGCAATTGTCATTCCGGCAACAAGCTTTGGTCCATGACCTGGCTTGCCGTAATTTGGGACTTCAGGATCTTCATGAAGATTCTTCCCCACTCCGTGACCAACATATTGCTTAACTATTGCATAGCCCTTTGAAAGGATATATTCCTCAATTGCATGAGAAACGTCACCGATACGGGCACCCGGCTTTGCAGCCTCAATGCCTATATAAAGGCTAGCTTCGGTTGCATCAAGTAAAGCTTGTGCTTCCTTAGAAATCTTGCCGACAGCAAAGGTTTTACATGAGTCTCCGTGGTAGCCGTTAATACAAGCCCCCACATCGACGCTCACAATGTCGCCGTCTAAAATCTTTCGCTTTCCCGGTATTCCGTGGATTACCTCGTCGTTTACAGAGATGCAGGCACTGGCAGGGAATCCGCCGTACCCCAAAAATGATGGGGTTGCACCTTGCGATACAATGTAATCGTGAATGATTTTGTCAAGCTCTTTTGTAGTCATACCCGCCTGAATTCTTTCCCCTGCAATTTGTAAAGCACCTGCGGTAATTTTACCGGCTAGCTGCATTTTCATAATTTCAGATGGGGATTTAATACTAATCATTGGCTACGCCTCAACAGCTTTTAATGTCAATTGGGAAGTATGTGCTACATCCTCTTGGCCTTCAACTGTTGTTAGCTTTCCGCGCTCAGCATAAAATCCTTTTAAAGGAGCAGTCTGAGTATGATAAATCTTCAAACGTTCAAGAATTGTTGCCGGCTCGTCATCCTTACGCTGTACAGTTTTTCCGCTGCACTTGTCGCATACGCCCTCAACCTTGGTAGGTTTGAAGTCAGTATGATAGGAAGCTCCGCAAGCTTCGCAAACTCGTCTGCCTGAAAGTCTTTGTTGGATTTTTTCATCAGCAACATAAATTTCGATAACCTTGTCAATCTGAACGCCCATTTTTTCCAAAGCCTCAGCTTGTGGAACTGTTCTTGGAAATCCGTCAAGAATAAAACCGTTCTGACAATCGTCAGCTGCAATTCTGTCCTTAAGAATACCAATAACAACTTCATCGGGAACCAAAGCACCGCTGTCCATAAAGCTCTTAGCTTCAAGACCGGACTTTGTACCATTCTTAACAGCTTCACGAAGAATATTGCCTGTTGAAATTGCAGGAATTTTAAGTGCATCGCAGATTACCTCTGCCTGTGTACCTTTTCCTGCGCCAGGAGCACCCAATAAAATTAAATTCATTTTATTCTTCCTCCATTCAAATTTACTCTAAAAAGCCCTTATGATGACGCATCATCATTTGAGATTCAAGTGTACGAACTGTTTCAAGAGCAACGCTTACGATGATAAGTACCGTAGTACCGCCCATTGCAATGTTTAGGTTTGGCAAGGCTGCATTAAACATGATAGGGAATATAGCAATTACACCTAAGAAAAATGCACCAACCAATGTGATCTTTGAAAGTACTCTGTGAATGAAATCTGAGGTAGGCTTTCCTGGTCTGATACCTGGTATACCGCCATTATTTTGACGAAGATTATTCGAAATTTCAATTGGATTGTATTGCATTGATACATAGAAGTAGTTAAATGCAATAATCAAAATGAAATAAATAACAGCATACTGAATTGAAGTATAATTAAAGAATTTTAAGAATCCGACATACAATTTGTTCCAAAAGCCAATGTCTGATTTCGGTGGCCAGAATTGACCCAATGTTGAAGGTATTGCCATAAATGACATTGCAAAGATGATTGGCATAACGCCGCTCATTGCTACCTTAATCGGGATATGTGTATTCTGTCCGCCATATTGCTTTCTTCCAACGACTCTCTTTGCATATGCAATAGGAATTCTGCGCTCTGAGTTGTTCATCAGAACGATAAAAGCTATCATGAATACGAAAATTACTATTATAACCGGAACCACAATAGCATATTGAGCAGGGTCTTGCTTTACTAAACTAGCTAGCTTCAATACTGCACTAGGACCTCTTGCGATGATACTAGCAAACAATATCAATGAGATTCCGTTACCGATACCCTTTTCGTTGATTTGGTTACCCAACCAAACGATAAGTGAAGCACCTGCCACAAAGCAAGCGATTATTACGACTGCTGCAAAAATCCCATTGACGCCTGTTGGATATTTAACTGCCCCTGCATTTCTCAGTGTCAGATAATAAGCATAGGCCTGGAATGCTGCAAGTGCAAGTCCTGTAACATCAGTAATTTTTTGAAGCTTCTTTCTACCTGTTTCGCCCTCTTTTTGAAGTCTTTCAAGCGGCGGCAAAGCAAATGTTAAAAGCTGAATAATAATTTGTGCATTGATGTAAGGGGTAATTGACATAGCAAACAATGTTGCTCTTGACATTGAACCACCCGACAAAATATCCATGTAACTTAAAAAGTTACCATTGCTGTTCTTTGACATCCATTGAGCCATTACGTTTGAATCAACGTATGGTGCAATGATAGCAGAACCAATTCTGAATATGACGATGATAAATAATGTGAATAGAATTTTTTTCCTTAGATCTTGAACTTTCCAAGCATTTCTTAAGGTTTCAAACACACTACATCACCTCAGCCTTCCCGCCTGCCTTCTCAATTTTTTCCTTTGCGGATTGAGAATAAGCAGCTACTTTTACGGTAAGGTTTTTAGTTAATTCGCCATTTCCCAATATCTTAACACCATCATTAATTTTCTTAATGATACCTGCTGCAACTAGAAGATCAGCGTCAACTACTGTGCCTTCCTTGAAAACTTCAAGAGAAGCAACATCAACTGCTGTGTACTTTGTTGCGAAAATATTGTTAAAGCCTCTTTTAGGGATACGTCTGTGTAACGGCATTTGTCCGCCTTCAAAACCTGCTCTTAATGAACAGCCTGAACGAGCCTTTTGACCCTTATGACCTTTGCCGGCAGTCTTTCCATTACCAGAACCGTGTCCACGACCCTTGCGCTTTGGCTCAGTGGTTGAGCCTTCAACTGGGGATAATTCGTGTAATTTCATTGTTCGCACCTCCTTGCTTACGCGTTAACTACCTCGACGAGGTGGGATATCTTCTGTATTTTGCCCTTTGTTTGCTCATTATCAGGTTGGATAACCTCCGCACCGATTTTTCTTAGTCCAAGAGAATGAGCAGTAGCAACTTGTTTAGCCAATCTGCCGCTTAGGCTTTTAACCAACTTAATTTTTAATGCCATTTGCTTTATCCTCCTTAACCTAAAATTTCCTTAACAGTCTTGCCTCTTTTATCAGCAACTTCCTTAGCAGAAGCACATGCAGCAAGGCCATTGATTGTTGCTCTAACTACGTTGCAAGCATTGTTTGAACGTAGAGATTTTGTCCTGATATCCTTAATTCCTGCGATTTCAATGACCGCACGAACAGGACCGCCAGCGATAACGCCGGTACCAGGAGCAGCAGGCTTCATAAGAACTCTGCCAGCACCGAATTCACCAATGATTTCGTGTGGAATAGTTGTTCCTCTTAGTGAAACCTTGATAAGGTTTTTCTTAGCATCTTCGATACCCTTACGGATAGCGTCAGGAACTTCTCCTGATTTGCCAAGACCGAAACCAACGATACCGTTTCCGTCGCCTACAACTACTAGAGCTGCAAACTTGAAGATACGACCGCCCTTAACTGTCTTAGATACACGGTTAATGGTTACAACCTTTTCTGTTAGGTCTAGTTTTGAAGCATCTATCATAGCCAAAAGTATTACCTCCTCATTAGAACTTGAGTCCGTTTTCACGAGCTGCATCAGCTAGTTCTTTTACACGTCCGTGATATAGGTAGCCGCCACGGTCAAATACAACTGTGGTAATACCCTTATCAGCAGCGTTTTTAGCAATTAGCTGTCCGACCTTGCGAGCACCTTCAATGTTACCGCCGTCAGCATCGAAATCTTTTTCAACGCTTGAAGCAGCAGCAAGAGTTACGCCGTTTATGTCATCTATAATCTGTGCATAAATGTGCTTTGTGGAGCGGAATACGTTTAGGCGTGGACACTCAGAAGTGCCGGAAACCTTAGAACGAACTCTAACGTGCCTTTTTATTCTTGATTTTTGTCTATCAAGCTTTTTTACCATTGCCATTCACTCCTTTAATTACTTTTTGCCCTTGCCGGCTTTACCTTCTTTTCGGATAATGTGCTCACCAGTGTAACGAATACCCTTGCCCTTATAAGGCTCTGGTGGTCTCTTCTCACGAACTTCTGCGGCAAACTGACCAACGACTTCTTTATCAATACCATTGATAATAATCTTGTTTGGAGCTGGAACATCAATTTTAATTCCGTCAATTTCAGGAACGATAACTTGATGTGAATAACCAAGGTTCATAACAAGATTTGTGCCTTGCTTTGCAGCACGGTAACCTACACCCTCGATATCAAGTGACTTTGTATAGCCATTTGTAACGCCTTCAACCATATTAGCTAAAAGTGTTCTTGTCAAACCGTGTAGTGATTTGTGTAGTTTTTCTTCTGAAGGGCGCTTAACGATTACTTCATTGTTTTCAAGTGTAATCATCATGTCCTTAACAAAAGTTCTGGTTAGTGTGCCCTTAGGACCCTTTACGGTAACGATGTTGCCGTTAATTTTAACGTCAACGTCTGAAGGAACACTAACTGGTTTATTACCTATTCTTGACATTTCGTGTCCTCCTTACCATATGAATGCTAGGACTTCGCCGCCTACGTTTAATTCACGAGCCTTTTTGTCTGTCATAATTCCCTTTGAAGTGGAAACTAGAGCAATACCAAGACCCTTCATAACCTTAGGCATATCCTCGCAGCTTGAGTATATACGCAAGCCTGGTTTTGAAACCCTGCGTAAGCCAGTAATAATCTGTGATTTATTTTCACCATACTTAAGAGTAATTCTGATTATACCTTGCTTACCATCTTCAATAATCTGAAAGCCTTTAACGTAACCCTCATCAACTAGGATTTGAGTAATAGCCTTCTTCATATTTGAAGCGGGAACGTCAACCGTTGCGTGCTTAGCAGAATTCGCGTTACGAATTCTTGTAAGAATATCTGCAATTGTATCTGTAATTTGCATGCCGCTGACCTCCTTTGTGTGTGTTTACCAGCTTGCTTTTTTAACACCTGGGATTTGACCATCGTGAGCCAATTCTCTAAAACAAATACGGCAAACGCCGAATTTCCTTAGATAAGCGTGTGGTCTTCCACAAATTTTGCATCTGTTATATGCACGGGTGGAAAACTTAGGCTCTGCTTGTTGCTTGATCTTCATGGACATTTTAGCCATTATTCAGTTCCCCCTACTTTGCGAATGGAGCGCCCAATAGTGTAAGCAGCTCTTTTGCTTCTTCATCGGTTTTTGCTGTTGTGATAAAGTTAATATCCATACCACGAACCTTGTCGATTTTATCATACTCAATTTCAGGGAATATCAATTGTTCCTTGATACCTGTTGAGTAGTTTCCTCTGCCGTCAAATGAGTTGCCGTTAATTCCTCTGAAGTCACGAACACGAGGGAATGCAACGTTGAACAATCTGTCAACGAATTCATACATGTTTTCGCTTCTTAGAGTAACCTTAACGCCGATTGGCATACCCTCACGGAGTTTAAAGTTAGCAACTGATTTCTTAGCTTTACAAATAATAGGCTTTTGACCTGTAATTGTAGCTAAGTCAGTCATAATAGCGTCGATAACCTTTGTGTTTTCTTTAGCTTCACCAGCACCGACATTGATTACAACTTTATCTAGCTTTGGGATTTGCATAACGCTCTTGTAGCCGAACTTTTTCATCATAGCAGGAGCTACGCTGCTAATATAGTAATCCTTTAATCTAGCCATATCGTTTCTCCTCCTCCTAGAATGTTTGACCGCAGCCTGCATTTTTGCAAACTCTTGTCTTTGTTCCGTCTGCTTCAATCTTGTGAGCTAGACGTGTAGGCTTTCCGCATTTAGGGCATACAGCCATAACCTTACAAGCATAGATTGGGGACTCTGCCTTAACAATACCACCTTGTTGACCAACTCTTGTTGGTTTAACGTGCTTTGTTACGATGCTAAGACCCTCAACAATAACCTTCTGCTCTTTTGGGCTAACCTCTAATACTTTACCCTTTTTACCCTTGTCCTTACCGGAAAGGATAACAACGGTGTCGCCTGTTCTAACGTGTAGTTTATTCATTTTGTACGACACCTCCTATTACAATACTTCTGGAGCAAGGCTTAATATCTTTAGATATTCCTTGTCACGAAGTTCTCTTGCGACAGGCCCAAAGATACGAGTTCCCTTTGGGTTTTTATCTTCTTTAATAATAACAGCAGCGTTCTCGTCAAATCTGATGTATGTTCCATCCTCACGACGAAGACCCTTTGCTGAACGAACGATAACTGCTTTTACAACGTCACCTTTTTTAACCACGCCGCCTGGTGTTGCTTTTTTAACCGAAGCAACAATTACGTCGCCGATATTAGCATACTTCCTGCGTGTTCCGCCTAAAACTCTGATGCACATTAATTCCTTTGCACCTGTGTTGTCAGCAACTTTAAGATAAGTTTGCATCTGTATCACAGTACGTTCCTCCTTTCAGAAATCATAAACGATAGAATGTTTATATTCTCTCTTTTAATATATTACTTAGCTTTTTCAAGTACGTTAACTAAACGCCATCTCTTATCTTTTGAGATAGGGCGAGTTTCCATAACCTCAACGCGATCGCCGATGTTACAAATGTTGTTCTCGTCATGTGCCTTTAGCTTTACAGTTCTCTTGATGATTTTCTTATAAAGTGGGTGTCTTACGTTGTCGACAATAGCAACTACAATAGTTTTGTCCATCTTGTTGCTAACAACCTTGCCTACTCTTGTTTTTCTAAGGTTTCTATCAGCCACAGCTTAATCCTCCCTTCGTTTATTGCACGTTCGACTTAAGTTCTTGCTCTTTTATGATAGTCTTAATACGAGCAATGTCCTTCTTAACAGCCTTTAAACGTGTTGGGTTATCAAGCTGGTTTGCAGCAAGCTGAAAACGCAAAGCGAATAGCTCTTTTTTTAGGTCATCCAACTTTAGTGAAAGTTCGTTTTGAGTCATGTCACGAATTTCAGTTGTTTTCATTATTGCTCGCCTCCTTGTACTTCCTTAGCCTTTGTAACGAATTTACATTTGATTGGCAACTTGTGCATTGCAAGACGCATAGCTTCACGAGCTGTTTCTTCGTCAACGCCGCCAATTTCAAACATTACTCTTCCTGGCTTAACTACTGCAACCCAATATTCAGGTGAACCTTTACCGGAACCCATTCGAGTTTCAGCTGGCTTTTCTGTAACTGGCTTGTCAGGGAAAATCTTAATCCAAACTTGACCGCCACGCTTGATATAACGTGTCATAGCAATACGGGCTGCTTCAATCTGGTTTGAGGTAATCCAAGCTGGCTCTAAAGCTTGAAGACCAAAATCACCGTTGGAAACTGTGTTTCCGCGAAGTGCTTTACCCTTCATACGACCTCTGTGTACACGACGGTACTTAACTCTCTTTGGAAGAAGCATTACTTGTTACCTCCTTCGCGGCGTTCTCTTCTTGGTCTGTTTGAATTCTCAGCACCTTTTAGAACTTCGCCTCTGTATATCCATACTTTAACGCCGATGCGTCCGTATGTTGTAGCTGCCTCAGCAGTACCATATTCGATATCAGCTCTGATTGTTTGAAGTGGGATTGTTCCCTCGTGATAGCTTTCAGCACGAGCGATTTCTGCTCCGCCCAAACGACCTGAAACTCTGATTTTAATTCCTCTGGCATTTAGCTTCATAGCTCTTCCGATTGACTGCTTCATTGCACGACGGAATGAAACACGGTTTTCTAGCTGTACAGCAATGCTTTCAGCAACTAATTGTGCGCTTAAATCAGGTTGTTTAACCTCGATGATATTAAGAGCAACTTCTTTCTTCATCATAGCAACTAAGCTTAAACGAAGTTTTTCAATTTCTGCTCCGCCTCTACCGATTACAATACCAGGCTTTGCACAATGAATGTGAATTCTAACTTTGTCTGCAAATCTTTCGATCTCTATTCTTGGAACACCAGCTGCGTACAAGCTCTTCTTAATATAATTACGAACGTTGTAATCTTCAACCAAAGTGTCGCCGAAAGTTGCTTTGTTTGCAAACCAGCGGGAATCCCAATCTTTAATTACGCCCACACGAAGTCCGTGTGGATTTACTTTCTGGCCCATAGTTTACCTCCTCTTTCAGCATTATTCCTTTTCCTTAAGAACGATAGTTACATGTGAACTTCTCTTTAGGATCTGGAATGCTCTGCCCTGTGCTCTAGGCATAATTCTCTTCATTGTAGGTCCCGGGCAAACGAAACATTCAGCTACGTATAAATTATCTTTATCCATATTGTGATTGTTTTCTGCGTTTGCGATAGCGGACTTCAGAAGCTTTTCCAGGTATTCACAGGCAGCCTTTGGTGTTGCTTTTAGTGTTGCCATAGCTACGTCAACAGGCTTGTTTCTGATCAAATCAAGAACAATTTGAACCTTTCTTGGTGCTATGCGAGCTCTTCTTAAATAAGCTCTTGCTTCCATTCTGAATTCCTCCTTCCGCTATTTCTTGCCATTATTCGTTGTTTTCGAGCCTGCGTGTCCTCTGTATGTTCTGGTTGGTGCAAATTCACCAAGCTTATGACCTACCATATCTTCAGTTACATAAACAGGAACATGCTTACGACCATCGTGAACAGCGAATGTATGACCAACGAAATCAGGAAATATTGTTGATGAACGGCTCCAAGTTTTTAAAACCTTCTTCTCGCCTGCTTCGTTCATTTGTAAAACTCTCTTTAAAAGAACCTCTTGAATGTAAGGGCCTTTTTTGATACTTCTACTCATTTTTTCATCTGCCTCCTTTCAATATTACTTACCGTTTCTGCGTTTTACGATAAATTTATCGGAGCGATGATGCTTTTTACGAGTCTTGTAACCAAGAGCTGGTTTACCCCATGGTGTAACAGGTCCCGGACGTCCGACAGGTGATTTACCTTCACCACCACCGTGTGGGTGGTCGCATGGGTTCATAACAGAACCACGAACAGTAGGTCTCCAGCCCATATGACGTTTTCTTCCTGCTTTACCAAGATGAACGTTCTCATGGTCGATATTTCCTACCTGGCCGATAGTTGCCATACACTCAACAGGAACTTTTCTTAACTCACCAGATGGAAGACGAACAAGTGCATAAACACCCTCTCTAGCCATTAGCTGAGCCATATTACCAGCAGCACGAACAAGTTGTGCGCCCTTGCCAGGATAAAGTTCAACATTATGAATGAAAGTACCAACTGGGATATTTGTAAGTGGAAGTGCATTACCTGGCTTGATGTCAGCATCTGCGCCTGCACGAATTGTATCTCCAACTTTTAGACCGTTTGGTGCAAGGATATAACGCTTTTCACCGTCTTCATATTGTACAAGTGCAATGTGAGCTGAACGGTTTGGATCATACTCTAATGTAAGAACAGTAGCGTTCATTAACATTTTATCCCGCTTAAAGTCGATTACACGATATTTTCTTCTTGCTCCGCCGCCTCTGTGACGAACTGTAATTCTACCGTAGCTGTTACGACCAGCAGTATTCTTCTTAGCTTCTAGTAGACTTTTTTCCGGAGCTACCTTCGACAAACCTGAGTAATCAGTAACAGTCATATGACGTCTTGATGCGGTTGTCGGTTTGAAGGATTTGATTGCCATTTGTTTCACTCCTTAATCGGTTTTGCGAGGAAAATGTTTCATTCCCCATACTTTCCCGCAAGCTGAGCTTGCAAGGATATTCGTTACGATGATGTTCTGAGTCTGATTGAATCAAACCCAGTCGTTACAAAAAATAACGACCGTCGACTACATCATACCGTCGAAGAATTCGATTGTCTTTGAACCTTCAACTAAAGTAACGATAGCTTTTTTCCAGTCAGGCTTGTAGCCAGCGCTTTGACCAACACGTTTTGCTCTGCCTTTGCAGTTCATTGTGTTAACCTTAGCAACTTTAACTCCGAAAAGCTCTTCAACAGCGTGTGCAATTTCAATCTTGTTAGCTGCCTTTAATACTTTAAATGTGTATTTGCCTACTTGTAAGCCTTCCATACTGCGCTCAGTAACGATTGGCTTAATGATAACATCTTGTGCAGCTCTCATTATGCATACACCTCCTCAATCTTTGCAACAGCATCTGTCACAACGATGAATTTATCGTAGTTCAAAATGTCGTATACATTGAGTGTGTTTACAAGAGTAGCTTTTACCCCAGGGATATTAGCGGCACTCTTGATAACCTTTTGGTCAACTGCAGGCATAACTATTAGTGCCTTGCCCTCAACCTTCAAAGCCTTTAGCATATTAACTATAGTCTTTGTTTTAAATTCATCAGCAGTAATATTGTTTACAACAACAACATCGTTGCTTAATACCTTTGAAGAAAGTGCAGACTTCATTGCAAGACGTCTAACCTTCTTGTTAAGAGAATAGCTGTAATCACGAGGCTTAGGACCAAGTGCGATACCACCATGTCTCCATTGTGGTGAACGTGTTGAACCTTGTCTTGCGTGACCTGTTCCCTTTTGCTTCCAAGGCTTTCTACCACCACCACTAACTTCTGTACGAGTCAGTGTTGATTGTGTGCCCTGACGTTGGTTTGCTAGGTAGTTAACTACCATTGCATGCATTACTGCTTTGTTTGGCTCAATGCCGAATATTGCTTCTGAAAGCTCAGTTTCGGAAACTTGTGAGCCTGTCATATCATATACTGAAATCTTAGGCATAAATGCTTCCTCCTTCCACTAAGCCTTCTTAATGCAATCTGTAATAACAACAGTTCCGCCCTTAGGGCCTGGAATTGCGCCACGAATTGCAATAAGATTATTTTCTGCGTCAATCTTAACCACTTCAAGATTCTGGATTGTTACTGATTCAGCACCCATGTGTCCAGGAAGGACTTTTCCCTTATAAATACGGGATGGTGATGAACAAGCACCCATGGAGCCTGAATGTCTGTGAACAGGGCCTGTACCATGAGTTTCCTTAAGTCTGTGTTGGTTGTTGCGCTTGATTGTACCTTGAAAGCCCTTACCCTTTGAAGTACCGCTGACATCAACGATATCGCCTACTACAAAAGTATCTGCTTTTAGAATGTCGCCAACATTAACAGCGTCTGTGTCGTCAAGTCTGAATTCCTTCAAAGTTCTCTTTGCAGCAACGTCAGCCTTTGCGAAGTGACCCTTCATTGGCTTGTTTGTGTTCTTATCGCTGATTTCGCCGAAGCCTAATTGAACTGAAGCATAACCGTCATTTTCAACAGTTTTCTTTTGAACAACTACGCAAGGACCTGCTTCAACGACAGTTACAGGAATAACTTTTCCTGCTTCATCGAAAATCTGTGTCATACCGATTTTCTTACCGATGATACCTTTTTGCATTTTTTCTCCTCCTATTAGGTTATTGGTTGGTTCTCACCAACTTGACCTGCACTGATAGTTATTAGGGAACCGTAGTAATTACTACTTGATTTCCATAACAATATCTACGCCTGCAGGAAGTTCAAGGCCTTGTAATGCCTCGGTAGTCTTAGCTGTTGGTCTGATAACATCAATCAATCTCTTGTGTGTTCTCATCTCAAATTGCTCACGGCTATCCTTGTACTTATGAACTGCACGAAGAACTGTAATGATCTCCTTGTCAGTTGGAAGTGGGATAGGACCTGATACCTTAGCTCCTGAACGCTTAGCTGCCTCAACAATTTTGATTGCTGCTGCATCAACTACTGCGTGCTCATAGCCCTTGATTTTGATTCTGATTTTTTCATTGACTGCCACTATTATCGCCTCCTTGGGTTTTTGTGTTTGGGGACGACGCTGAAATTTATAACACGCTCCCGTGTGTATCGCACATCTTAGATAAATAAAACCCGAAAAACAGCTGTTTTCCGAGTTCCTCCACAGCAT
>OCTV010000449.1_pt1 | contig 16535 bp, 17 predicted proteins | sample 1539101 | NCBI WGS metagenome assembly OCTV01 (sample SAMEA3991422, study PRJEB22521) | metagenome | biome: anthropogenic terrestrial biome; feature: sewage plant; material: sludge | place: Sweden | collected 2012-09-26 | reverse complement strand
TCGGCGCCGAAGCCAGGGCGCTGGCCATCGTCGCCGGGCTGGAAGCGCAGATAGCCCAAGCCCGCGCCATCGCCGCCGAACGCTACGCCAGAAGCGGCAAGAAACCGCGCGTTTATTTCGAGGAATGGGACGACCCGCTGATCAGCGGCCTGCGCTGGGCCTCGGAACTGATCGAAATTGCGGGCGGCATCGATGTCTTTGCCGAACGTTCGCACTCGCCGCTGGCCAAAGGCCGCATGCCGACCTCGGAAGAAGTCATCGCCGCCGCGCCGGACATCATCATCGGCTCATGGTGCGGCAAGCACTTCCGCCCCGAACGCGTCGCCGCCCGACCGGGCTGGGAAGTCATTCCCGCGGTCAACCGGAAAAACATGCATGAAATCAAATCGGCCATCATCCTGACGCCCGGCCCGGTGGCGATCAGCGAAGGCCTCCCGCTATTGCTCCAGATTTTTGATCTGTGAAAAGGTAGCGCGCGACGCAGTCCCTATAATCCCCACTCAACTCCGAGGATGCCGACCATGAAAATCATCGCCCCGCTGCTCGCCCTGAGCCTCTGTGCCATCGCCAACCCCGGCCTCGCCATCGATGAAAGCAGCGCCGCCGTTCAGGCAATGGGCCGCCTCAACGGCATCGCCCTCGCCTGCCAGCAACCGGCGCTGGTCAGCCGCGCCCGCAACGCAGTCGTCACCACGGCCCCCAAGACCCGTGGCTACGGCGAACTATTTGAAACCGCCACCAACGCGTCCTATCTGGAACACGGCAAAGGCGGCGCCTGCCCGGATGCCGCCACGCTGGCCAGCAATCTGGCTGCTGCCGAAAAGCGAATGCAGGCGAGTTTTGCCACCCCGAAATGATTCGGCTCATCACCTTTTTTCTCACCCTGCTCTGCGTCGGTCCGGCATTCGCCCAGGCCACCCACTCTCTTGAGCTGCTGAATCAGGCCAATGCAGAAATCATTCCGCGCTACCTGCTGCAGGCCCCTAACGGGCGCTCGATTTCCAATGAAGATTTCCGCGGCCGCTTCCAGCTTATTTCGTTTGGCTACACCTATTGCCCCGACATCTGCCCGACCACCTTGGTCGAAATGGCTGAAATCCTCAAGCAACTCGGCGACAAAGCCGCGCGCATCCAGCCCATTTTCATTTCCGTCGATCCGGAACGCGATACCGGCAAAATTTTAAAAACTTACACGGAATTCTTCGACCCCCGAATTCTCGGCCTCACCGCCTCGCCAGCGCTGGTTCGCCGGGCAGCCGACAACTTCAAAATCCGTTACGCCAAGGTGCGAGAACCCGGCACCGACCCTGATCGTTACGCGGTCGACCATTCAGCCGGCATGATCTTGCTCGGCCCGGATGGGGCCTTCATCAAGAAGTTCGCATTTGCCACGCCAGCAGTCGAAATTTCAGCGCAAATTGAAGCTTTTATTGATAGTCGCTAAATTCTTCTCATAGCACAGGCGTTCAACATTGCTTTGGCATACTTGCTAAGGCAATATGCGGACAATGTTACAGCTTTCCCGCTTCGCGCTTGCTTTCCTGCTCTGCCTTGCCTTGCCGGCATGGGGCGGCTCGATTGCGGTTGTCATCAGCGAGGCGGGCGGCGCCTATTCCGAATTTTCCAGCACGCTTGAAGAGGCTTTGGCCGGCACCAACTGGGCCGTTTCAACGACGGCCCAGGCCGAAGCACTTGCGCATGGTTCCGGGCATACCGACCTGGTTGTGACCGTCGGCAGCGAGGCTCTGCGCAAAACCCTGAGTAAAGGCGAAAGTACGCCCGTCATAGCCACCCTGCTTCCCCGACAGAGCTATGAAAAAATCGTTGCTGAATTTCGCCGCCATCCAGGCCGTCACACGGCCGTCTACCTTGATCAGCCCGCGGCTCGCCAAGCCGCGTTCCTGAGTCATCTGCTGCCCGCACAAAAAAAGGTCGGCATGCTGCTCAGCAGCGAAACAAAAGCCGCTGCCAGCCACTATCGCCTCGCCTTTGGCAACGCCGGCGTGAAACTCGACAGCGAAGAGGTCGATGCCGAGGCCGCGCTGCTCCCAGCCCTCAATGCGCTGCTCGGCCGGGTCAACGTCCTGATCGCCATTCCCGACAGCACCATTTATCGCCGCAACAACATCAAGGCCATCCTGATCACCGCCTTCCGTTATCAGCGACCGGTCATCGGTTACTCACCATCCTTCGTCAATGCTGGCGCGCTTGCCGCGCTGCATACGACCCCAGCCCAGATCGCCCGCCAGACAGCCGACATGATTCTCAGCCACGGCACAAGCCTGCCCGCCCCGACGGGCCCAAACCAGTTTGCCATCGCCATCAACAGCAACGTGGCCGAGTCCCTCAATCTGAGCGTTCCTGACGAAGCAACCCTGAGGCGCGCCATGCTTGCCAGCAAGGAAGCGCGATGAATCATCTCACCCTGCGCCATCGCTTGCTGATGCTGACGCTGCTGCCCAGCGCGCTGATTGCCATTGCACTGGTTGCCTACTTCACGTTCACCGGCATCCGCACGCTGGAAGGCGAACTCCGCGCCAAGGGGATGGCCACCGTCCGTTACCTGGCGCCGATCAGCGAATACGGCATCATCGCCGGCCAGTTTGAAAGCCTGCATGGACTGGCTCATGCCACGGTCCAGGAATCCGGCGTCAAGGCTGCTGTGGTCGTCAATCAGAAGGGCCGCACCATCGCGGTGAGCGGTCGCGTCTCGCTTTCCGCCGAAGAGCTTCGGCGAACCTTGAGCGAACCCGCGGCTGTCGGCGAAACCGATCAATGGGTCGCTTTTGGCGCCCCGGTCAAACGCTCGATCAACGAAACCGACACGCTGTTCGAGGGTGGGCGAAACGACAAGGCCATGGCACCGGAAGTGATCGGCCATATATTCGTGGAATTCGACAAAACCGAACTGGCCAGCAAGCAACGTCAATTGTTGCAGCGAGGCCTGGTCATTGTGTTATTCGGCCTGCTGCTACTTGCCACGCTCGCCATCGCCATGGCGGACAACCTGGCCCGCCCGGTCATGCGTCTGGTCAAGGCAATTGACGGCATGTCCTCCGGTCGACTCGATGTGCGCGTGCCGGCCACCTCAAGCGGCGAGCTGGGCATCCTTGAAAGCGGCTTCAACGAAATGGCCACGCACATCGAAGAAGTTCACCTTTCGATGCAGTCGCGAATCGAGGAAGCCACAGCCCAACTCGCCTTCCAGGCCCGCCATGATGCGCTGACCGGCTTGCTCAACCGGCGTGAATTCGAGCATCGGCTCGAAAAGGCGCTGGCTGGCGTGCAGGCAGGCGGCGATGAGTTTGTTGTTCTTTTCATCGACCTCGACCGTTTCAAGCAGGTCAACGACAACTGCGGTTACCTCGCTGGCGACGAATTGCTGCGCCAGATGGCCCTGCTTTTCCAGGGCCGTCTGCGCGATGAAGATACGCTGGCCCGCCTGGGCGGCGATGAATTCAGCATCATGCTTGCCGGCTGCAGCGGCCCACGCGCCAATCAGGTTGCCGAAGACATCTGCGGCCTCGCCGCCGCCTATCGGTTTATCTGGCAAGACAAGGTCTTCGCGATCGGCGCCAGCATCGGGATTGCCACGGTCAACCGGAAAATTCGCAACATTAACGAAATTCTGGCCGCCGGCGATGCCGCCTGCCACCGCGCCAAAGAGAGCGGTCGCAACCGCGTCTGCGAGCACGCGGTTGTACACAACCCGGAGCGCCGCCAGGAAACCAGCAACTGGGCCAGCCGGATTGCCAACGCCCTGGCCGAAGACAGGCTGCTCATTGAAGCCCTGCCGCTACGCGCCCTGCAACACGCAAACGGCCACCATGTGGTCGAATTGACCGCACGGCTCAATGAACCCGGCCAACCGCCAGTCACGCTCGCCGCGTTGACGGACGCCGCCGAACGATACGACCTCGCACCAGCGATTGATCAGCGTCTGATCGACACCGCCATCGCCGCCCAGATACGCGCGAAAAATCACCAGAAGACGCTGCTTTGCCTGATTCCCATCTCGCGCGCCTCAGTCGGCAATCGCGAAACGATTGATTTCATCACACACCGCCTGTCCAGCAGAAACCCCGCCGGTCACCCCCTGTGCTTCGTATTTTCCGAAGATACCCTGACCCAACTTACCAGTCAGGCCATGGAGTTTTCTCGTCAGATGCGTTCCCTCGGCTGCCAAATCGGGCTGGAGGATTTTGGTGGCGGGCTATCATCATTCACACACTTGCGCAGCATTTCTCCCAGCTACGTCAAGCTCAGTCGCAGCCTGACCCGGGATCTCGGTGGCAATCGCGCATCGACCGCGCTGCTGCGTGCAGTTCAGGAAATTACGGCGGATCAGAACATCCATACGATCGCCGACGGAATCGACGATCTCAATACCCTGGAACAACTCCGTGGCCTGGGGATCGATTTTGCCGAAGGCAAGGCCGTCGCCCCCAGCGAACCTTTCGAGGTTTGGCTCGAAGGCGCAGTCATTCGATCAGCGTAATTCCACCACCGCAGAGGCCTCAGAAATCGAGGCGCAGGCTGACCCACTGGCGGCGCTCGACCACCCGGTCGTCCGGCCTGCTGTTACCGGAGGCCTTGTATTCGCCATGCGCACCATTCAGCGACTGAACGACAAAGGCAATTTCGCCACCCCAGGTGCCGGCACGGAAGGGATAGCCCAAACGGGCATCTACACGGTGATATTTTTGCGACTCGGTGGTCGTAGACCACTTCATCTTTCCTTGCCAATAGCCGGCAGTTGAAAATTCCAAGCCCCAAGGCAATTTTTGCATCAACAAAATAGACGTTGACCGACGCGGCATCGAATTTTCGGTAAAGTTGGTAATGTCTTGATTCCGCCCTGGATTTAACAATTCGCTACCTGAAAGCGCCAATGCCGAGGCAAGGTATTCGCTATCGCTCTTGGCAAACGCTTGACCCAAAATCAGTCTGGTCATCTCAAAAGGCTGCCATTTGAATTGGTATTCCACGCCACTGATGTGAACGTCTTGGATCGGGATGGTTGACTTCCCATTGCCAATGTCAATTCTGTACTGGCGGTTAGGAATTCGTTCGCTATAAAGTCGAACGTCCAGACTAGAACGCCAAGCCCGCCAGTCGCCAAGATAGCCGATCTCGAATGTATCGAGACGCTCGGCCGGCAAATTTGGGGTGCCAGTAAAAACCGTTTGAGAATAAACAGGGGGAATGGAGATTTTTTCATTCCCTAAATAATCGACTGTGCTCCCCGTGCGATATGCGCGCGAATAGCCAAAGCGAATCGTATTTTCGGCGTTCAGATGGAAATTGGTGCTGATGCGCGGCAATGCATGAAATCCTGCCAAGGAGTCGTTTTCACCAGCTAGTCCTATATTTCCGGTAAACCACATAAGCGGCTTCCATTCCAGATTTCCGAACAGACGACTGACCTCCCGATTCACCATTCCCAAACCAGGTAATGCCCACGCTGAGCGCGTCCCGTCTTCACGCCAACTAGCCCCCCACACCAAGCGCATGGCGTCGCCCGGTTGGAAGCTGTGTTGCAATTCAAGCTCGTTCCGCTGCCCCTCGTCGCCGGACTGGTTAACGCTGAAACTCAGCGATGGAAGCGGCGCGGGAAGCCTGACACTGAAAGCATCATCTGAGCGTTCATTGACATAGGAATAACGCAATTGCAAGTCTGAGCTTGGCGACAAGGCTCTACGCCAGAGCAACTGTGCATAGGCACTGGTCTGTCTCAACTCGCGGATTGGATTATCAGGGACGGGAATGGCGCCAATTCTTTGCACACTGCCGATCCGGCCATTCTGAGTGCCCCCCTCGACCTGCCCGAGACTGACTTGCAACGAATCCCGGTCACTCAACACGAAGTCTGCGCGCAAATCAAACAGTCGAGAAAAATACGAGTCTACCCAGTCAGCTCTATTCGCTAGGCCATCATCGTTTTCCTGTCGGTAGGTAAACCGAAAATCACTGGCCTCTCCTATTTTGCCGCCAACTCTCAAGGCATAGTCGCGGACGTTCTGATTGCCGAAGTTGGTCGACACGTAAAAACCTCGTGTTAAGGCAGGGTCGACCGTGATGATATTAATGACGCCGAGAAAGGCATTGCTGCCGTAGGAAACCGCATTGGTCCCACGCACCACCTCGATCCGCTCGATGTTCTCGATCGCTACCGGCAACGTTGCCCAATTGACGCCGCCCCCGAACAGCGGCGAATACATTGACCGCCCATCGATCAACACCTGAACCCGTGGGGCGTAATCGCCATCACCCAGACCATGGTAAGTGACCCGTGCTGCTTCCGTATTGTTCGGATAAGTCTGAAAACCAGGAACCAGGCGAAAAATATCGTTCAAGTCGCGCGCGCCTGACGCTTTGATCATGTCGCGATCAACGACGGTGACTGCCGTGGGTGCATCGGCCAAGCGTTGCGGCAAGCGGCTTACTGAGGCAACCAGCGGAAACTCACTGAAATACGCATCTTCATCTGCCGCCCATGCAGCGCAATTCGCGCCGGCAGCAGCGAACGCCACAATCCACAGCGCTCGGCCCGGCAATTGAAAGCTACGATTACCCACAATCCGGCATTTCCGCTTTTTCAAGTTCGCCCGGCACAAGCATCGCCTGCCGCCAAGCTTCGGCAAAGCACGGTGACTGCGCGCCAATGCTCACACCGTGCCGGCCATTTGCCACCAGACACAAGGCCAAGCCTGCCTGATCAACCAACGTCACCCCTTCGAGATTGATCTCGTCGACCCCCATTCGGGTCAATGCATGCATGAAGTCATTGCGCAAAGGATTCCCCAAGCCGCCGGTAATTCGCATGATTTTCTTCCCGCCCAGTTCGTGCACAGAAAGAATAGACGCGTTCCCTGACGCCAGCGCGGCACCGATCGCATCGTCGATAAGAATCTGATTGATCGGCCCGGTCTGGAAGCGGACGCCGAACAAATTACCTACCCGGCTAACAACCTTAGCGGGCACATCAATCAGCGGTGACTGGAAAACACGAAACTCACACCCAATGTTTCGCGACATCTCAAGCGGCATATCTGTCCGCACCATCAGGCCCGACAACGAGAGGTTCTCGATCGAGCCCTCGCCGATCGCCCCCCCGTATCCGATTTTGACCGTAGGCAAAATACCGAAACGAATTCTCTGATGCCGCCGCTGATCCAGCATAGTGGCCAAAACTTTCTAGAAAGTTGTTTTCGTTGGATTTTAACAAATCTTCATGACGCTACCACTAATTGCATAAGCAGATCGTTACATTGACTTTTAGCGTCCCGCTCGGTATTGTCCGCAGACGCTGGAAAGACATCAGCCGCGCCGATTTGAGCTCTGATTGCGGGCGCTTCAAAAATACAGCTAAAGCGGGAACCACCCAGTTCGCCCGACGAGTTCACGTTTCAGGCAAACTGGGTTTTTTGTTTTCAGGAACAGCATGCCAGGACAATCCGTCGGCGCAGTCCAGTCACAGCGCGCCCACTTTGATCAACCGCTGCATTTGCGCAGCGGCGGTGTTCTGCCGGCCTACGATCTGGTTTACGAGACGTACGGCACGCTCAACGCGGCAAAATCCAACGCCATCCTCGTATGCCATGCGCTCTCCGGCCATCATCACCTCGCCGGACACTATGCTGACCAGCCAGACAATATCGGTTGGTGGGACAACATTATCGGCCCCGGTAGACCGCTCGATACTGACAAATTCTTCATTGTAGGCCTGAACAACCTGGGCGGCTGCCACGGCTCGACCGGCCCGTCATCGTTGAACCCGGCTACCGGCAAGCCGTGGGGCGCCGACTTTCCTATCGTGGCGGTCAATGACTGGGTTCATGCCCAGGCCAGACTGGCCGACCTGCTTGGTATCGACAGCTGGGCTGCGGTCATGGGCGGCAGCCTTGGCGGCATGCAGGCCTTGCGCTGGAGCATCACTTTCCCGGAGCGGGTGCGCAACGCCATCGTGATTGCGGCGGCGCCGAAGCTGTCTGCACAAAATATTGCCTTTAACGATGTGGCTCGCCAGGCTATCCTGACCGACCCCGACTTTCACGGCGGGCATTATTACGAGCACAACACGCGCCCTGCCCGCGGCCTGCGCCTCGCCCGCATGCTCGGCCACATTACCTATCTGTCCGACGACCAGATGGGTGAAAAATTCGGACGCGAACTGCGCAACAGTGCATTTTCGTTCGGATTCGACGTTGAATTCGAGGTGGAATCGTATTTGCGCTACCAAGGTGACAAGTTTGCTGGCTATTTCGATGCCAACACCTATCTCTTGATGACCAAGGCGCTCGATTATTTTGACCCGTCACGCGAGGACAACGGCGACCTGAAGGCAACCATGGCGCGCAGCAAAGCCAATTTCCTGATCGCCTCCTTCTCCACCGACTGGCGCTTTACGCCAGCGCGCTCGAAGGAAATCGTCGCAGCCCTGCTCGCCAACGGTCGCAACGTTTCCTACGCAGAAATCAACCTGAATTTCGGCCATGACTCTTTTCTGATGGAAGACGCGCATTACCACGGCGTGGTCGATGCCTATCTGCGGAACATCAAGCTATGACGCACACACTGGGCCGCCCTGACTTCGAGGTCATTTCCAGCTGGATTGAGCCGGGCCACCGCGTACTGGATCTTGGCTGCGGCGATGGCACATTGCTGAAACACCTGATCGATACCCGTGGCGTGAAAGGCTGGGGCGTCGAGATCGAGGACGCCAATGTGCTGGCGGCAATCAAGAACGGCATCAATGTCATCCAGGGCAATCTGGAAAACGGTCTTGATGAATTTGCCGATCAGGCTGTCGACCATGTCGTTCTGTCGCGCACCCTGCAAACCGTGCGTCACACCGAAGGCATCCTGCGCGAAATGCTGCGTGTCGGCCGCGAGGCAGTGGTTTCATTCCCGAATTTCGCCTACTGGAAAAATCTGCGCTCGGTTCTCGATGGCCGCATGCCAGTCTCTGAAGACCTGCCTTACCAGTGGTATGACTCACCCAACGTCCGCTTCTTCACCCTGCTCGATTTCGAAGACCTGTGCGCCAAAATGGGCCTGATCATCCGCGAACGCAGCGTTCTTGACGAAGAAGGCAACCCAGTCACCAACGAGGTTAATTTCCTTGGCAGCCTGGCGGTCTATCGCCTGACGAAAAACCGCTGATGCCGGCGTGGCTTGCTGCACTGACGACGCGGAAGATGCTGATTTGCATCTTCACCGGGTTTTCCTCGGGCCTGCCCCTCTATTTGCTGCTGAACCTGCTGCCTGCATGGCTGCGAAGCGAAGGCGTTGACCTCAAGACCATCGGCTTTTTCGCCCTGATCCAGTTTCCCTACACCTGGAAATTCCTCTGGTCGCCATTGCTCGACCGCTTCAGCATCCCGGGCTTTGGTCGCCGTCGCGGCTGGATGTTGGTCACCCAGATCGGTCTGCTCTTCGTCATCGGCTCACTGGGCGGACTCGATCCCAAGGAAAGCATCTGGCCCATCCTTTGGCTGGCCGCCCTGCTCGCCTTCCTCTCGGGCACCCAGGACATCGCGGTCGACGCCTTCCGCCGGGAGATTCTCGACGACAACGAACTCGGCCTGGGCAATGCCGTCCACGTCAATGCCTACCGGATTGCCGGGCTGATTCCCGGCTCGCTCTCGCTGATCCTGGCCGACCGCCTGCCGTGGAACGAAGTTTTCTGGATCACCGGCGCCTTCATGATCCCCGGCATGGTCATGGCTTGGCTGGTCAGCGAACCGAAGATAAACGGCGCTCCGAAAACCCTGCGTCAGGCAGTGACCGAACCTTTCCACGAATTCATCGGCCGACAAGGCTGGCGGGGTGCGGTTACGGTACTCGGCTTCATATTTCTCTACAAACTGGGCGACAGCCTGTGCACGGCGCTGGCAACACCGTTTTATCTGGACATGGGCTTCACCAAGACCGATATCGGCCTCATCGCCAAGCACGCCGGGCTGTGGCCGGCGGTGATTGGCGCCCTGCTGGGTGGTCTGTGGATGGTCAAGCTGGGCATCAACCGGGCACTTTGGCTGTTTGGCGTGGTGCAATTGGTGTCAATTTTCGGCTTTGCATGGCTCTCCACCCAAGGCCACTACACCAGCATCGGGGCGGAAGAACGCGTCGCGCTGGCCTTTGTCATCGGACTGGAAGCGCTTGGCGTAGGCTTGGGCACAGCCGCCTTCGTTGCCTTCATTGCCCGCTCGACGCACCCCGCCTACACCGCCACCCAAATGGCGCTATTCACCAGCCTGGCGGCTGTACCGCGCACCTTCATCAATGCCTCGGCCGGCTGGCTGGTTGAAAACCTGGGGTGGACCAACTTCTACTGGCTATGCGTGATGCTCGCTGTACCAGGAATGATCCTGCTGCTGAAAGTCGCTCCGTGGAACATGACCGATGCTGCCGCCAGCCTTGACGCCGGCAATCAACGAAACGCTAGCTGACTGCTACGGTCAACGGGAATTTAGCAAGGATTTTCGAACCGCTTTCCAGCCGCGCCACAGGAAAAACCCGCGCTGAAACCAGCGCAACGCGCGCCGGGGACGAACAATCACAGCTGTTGCGACAGCTACACCGACCGCAAGCGGGTGATGCTTCAACCAATCCACGCCCTTGAGTACATCATCGCCTCGGGCAAAGGCAGCCTCCAGCGGAACAGCATGCCGGGCCAAAACGCGGCGCTGCTCATCGATACGCGCCCTCAGCGCCCCATGTCGGGTTGCCAACTCCAGGAGCTTGGGGTTCATTCCGGCTTGTCGCGATGGCGGCGCAACTGCGCCATGTCAGCTTCCAGCTCAGTCAGGCTGGCACGGAACATCTTGCTTGGTTCGGCGGCCTGACGCTTTAGCGAACCAATCAAAACCAAGCCGCCGGCGATGAATGCCACCGCGAAGACGCCGAAAACGACCACCCGATACTCCCAGAAAGCCATTGCCAGACAAAAAATCGCCAGGACAACGCCAACCGCCAGCATGAACGCTGCACCGATTGCCTTTGACCAAAGCGACATGAGGCGGAATTTCTCCTCCTCGAGCTCGGTGACAAGGAGCTCAGCACGCGTCTTGCCGATCGCGATCAGCGTCGCGACACTATTTTTCAGTGCGGCGAAGAGGCCTTCGCGACCAGCCTCACCGCCTGTCGATTGAGTCATTCGCTTAGCGACGGCCGATCAGTACGCCAAGGGCAAGGCCCAGCGCAGCAGCAACGCCAACAGCTTTCCAAGGCTCCTCGTGCACGAAATCATCCGTGGCGCGAGCAGCGGCCTTGGTCTTGTCGATCAAAGCAGCTTCAAGATCCAGTACGCGTTCTTTGGTGTCGCGTAAACGAACGCCAAGGCGCTCACGCAGCTCGGTGACTTTTTCGCCTGCCGCACCAGCGGTAGCACGCAGCAATTCTTCCGTGTCGGAAATGACGACCTTCAGATCGGAGACCAGTTTTTCCTTGTTGGCGACAGACATTTCTTCGGACATTTTCAACCTCGTTTGACAGTTAAGCAGGATTACAGAGTATCCCTATGGCGCAGCGAAATCAATTCAGATTGGGTGGTAACTTGAAGTCGTAATCAATGATCAGCGGCACATGATCGGAAAATCGCTCGGCCTTGTAAACATCAGTTTCCAAAGCGGTTGCGGCGATCCCCGGCGTTGCTATCTGATAGTCGATTCGCCATCCCACGTTTTTCGCCCACGCCTGGCCGCGATTGCTCCACCATGTATAGCTGGCATCCGTGGTTTCCGGATGCAGACGGCGATAGACATCAACCCAGCCCAGTTCGTCAAAAACCCGGCTCAACCAGGCACGCTCCTCAGGCAGGAAGCCGGAGTTTTTCTGGTTGGATTTCCAGTTTTTCAAATCGATTGCCTGATGGGCAATATTCCAGTCGCCACACAAGACTATCTCCCGTCCTTCAGCACGCAGCGCCAGCATCTGCGGGAAGAACAAATCGAGAAAACGGAATTTGGCTTCCTGGCGCTCTGGAGACGATGATCCTGACGGCAAATAGAGCGAAATCACCGAAAGATTGCCGAAATCTGCGCGAATGTAGCGCCCCTCAGCATCAAATTCGCCACCATCGAAGCCCTCGATCACCCGGTCGGGTGGCTGGCGACTCCAGATGCCAACCCCGCTGTAGCCTTTCTTTTCGGCACAGTGATAGAAAGCCTGCATACCATCCGGCCTGAGCATTTCCGGTGACAGATCAGGCAGTTGCGCTTTCAGCTCCTGCAGACAAACAATGTCGGGCTTTTGCGAGACCGTCCAGGGCAAGACATTTTTGCTCCAGGCGGAGCGGATACCATTGAGGTTCAGGGAGATGATGCGTAACATTGGGTCATGATCGGCCCGGTTTTCCCGGCCGAGGAGAATGGAAAAATATGGATTTTCGTCAGGATTTCATCGAATTCGCGCTGGGCTGCAAAGTGCTGCGCTTTGGCGAATTCAAGACCAAGGCTGGACGGCTCTCGCCCTATTTCTTCAATGCCGGGCTATTCAACGACGGCAATTCGCTAGGGCGGCTGGCCGAATTCTACGCCAAAGCCGCCGAAGCTGGCGGCGTCCAGTTCGATATGCTGTTTGGCCCCGCCTACAAAGGCATTCCGCTGGTGGCCGCAATCACCATGGCGCTGGCACAACGTGGGCAAAACCACCCCTTTGCCTTCAATCGCAAAGAAGCGAAAGATCACGGAGAAGGCGGGAACATCGTTGGCGCTCCGCTAACCGGCCGCGTGCTGATTGTTGACGACGTCATTTCTGCCGGCACTTCGGTACGTGAATCCGTTGAATTGATTCGCGCCGCAGGCGCCACGCCGGCTGGCGTCCTGATTGCGCTGGATCGCCAGGAACGTGGCCAGGGAGCACTTTCTGCCGTGCAAGAAGTTCAGCGCGACTATGGCATCCCGGTAATCGCGGTAGCCGGATTAAATGATCTGATGTCTTTTCTCGCCCACCACCCGGAATCCGCTGCCCATCGCGACACAGTGGCCCGCTACCGTGAGCAGTACGGCATCAATGCGTAAGCAATTCCTTGCCTCACTCTTTTTGATGTTGCTTGGCGCTAGCGCTCAGGCGGCTGGCGAGTTTTATTGCTGCCAGGACCCGAGCACCGGTCGCCGCGTCTGTGGTGATATGCTGCCAGAACAATGCCGGGGGCGTGCCTACCGGGTACTCGACAGCGCCGGCAATATTGCCAAGGAGGTTGGCGCGCCGCTGACAGCTGAACAAAAGGCAGACCAGGTCGTTGAAAACCGCCGCCGCAAGCAGCTTGAAGACAGCACGCGGGAGCAACGGCGCCGAGACCAAGCCTTGCTTGATACCTACGCAACGCCGGAAGACATCGATTTCGCTCAGCAAAAAGCCGAGGCAGACGTAAATTTTGCCATTTTGGCGACGATTTCAAGAATCGACGCGGCACGAACCAAGCGTAAGAAATTTGAGGACGAAGCCGAGTTTTACAAGAAAAAGACGCTGCCAGTCGAGTTATTACAAGATTTACGGGCGCTTGACCACGAGATCAAGCTCCAGCAAGACCTGCTTGCGATAAAAAAACGCGATTTTGAAGCGATCAAGGCAAAATATGACGCCGACCGTCGCCGCTACTTCGAGCTGACGCGCAAGGCCTCAACCACACCGGTTGGCGGCCCGCCTCCGATACGCTGATCAGCCTTCCAGCTTCTGCTTCAGCAGGTCATTGACCTGCTGTGGATTGGCCTTGCCTTTGGCTGCCTTCATGACCTGGCCGACCAAGGCATTAAACGCTTTTTCCTTACCGGCCTTGAACTCTGCGACATTGCCGGGATTCGCCGCCAGCACTTCGTCGACCAGCGTCGCTATGGCGCCGCTATCGGTAATCTGCTTCAAACCCTGCTTGTCGATGACCTCATCGGCCGTCGCGCCCTCTCCGTTCCATAGGGCTTCGAAAACCTTCTTGGCGATATTGTTGGAGATGGTGTTGTCGGCGATGCGCAGCACCAGCCCGGCCAGTTGTGCAGCGGAAACCGGTGAAGCGACGAGATCCAAACCCTCTTTGTTCAAGCGTGCGGCCAAATCAACCATCACCCAGTTGGCGCAGGGCTTGGCATTGGTTTTGCCGGCGATGGCTACGGTCGACTGGAAAAAACCGGCCATTTCGGAACTTGCAGTCAACGCCGTCGCATCGTAGATGGAAAGCCCGAATTCACTGCTGAAACGCGCACGCATCTGACCCGGCAATTCCGGCAACTCGCCTTTGACGCGGTCGATCCAGTCGTTCGAGATGATTAGCGGCAGCAGGTCAGGATCAGGGAAATAGCGATAATCGTGCGCATCTTCCTTGCTGCGCATCATGCGTGTCTCGCCGCTATCCGGGTCGAACAGCACGGTCGCCTGCTGAATCCTGCGGCCTTCTTCGATTTCGTTGATTTGCCACTGGACTTCGAAGTCGATGGCCTCCTTCAGAAAACGGAAGGAATTCAGGTTCTTGATTTCACGGCGGGTACCATATTCGGCTTGCCCTTTCGGGCGAACCGAAACGTTGGCGTCGCAGCGAAAGGAACCTTCCTGCATGTTGCCATCGCAAATGCCGATCCAGCGCACCAGGGCATGCAGTGACTTGGCGTAGGCCACCGCCTCATCAGACGAGCGCATGTCCGGCTCGGAAACGATTTCCAGCAGCGGCGTGCCGGCTCGATTGAGGTCGATGCCGGATTTGCCATGAAAATCCTCGTGCAGCGACTTCCCGGCGTCCTCTTCAAGGTGGGCGCGCGTCAGTCGCACCACTTTTTCATAAGCCTTGTCGCCTTGGCCAACTTGCAGGGTGATGTTGCCGCCGACGACGACCGGCAGGTCCATCTGGCTGATCTGGTAGCCCTTTGGCAAATCAGGGTAAAAATAGTTTTTACGGGCAAAAACCGACTTTTGCGCGACTTCGGCGCCGATGGCCAAACCGAAGCGAATGGCGCATTCGACAGCCTTCTTGTTGAGCACCGGTAAAACACCGGGGAGCGCCAGATCGACTGCAGATGCCTGAGTGTTGGGCTCAGCACCAAATGCCGTCGAAGCGCCGGAGAAAATCTTTGACACCGTCGCCAGTTGCGCGTGCGTCTCGATACCAATCACTACTTCCCACTGATTCATCATCTCATCCGTTTAAGAACACCGCCCGGAATCAGCATCGACCAAGATTGGCCAAAGATAGCTGAATGCATTTCCATCGCAGGATTTGGGGCAACTATTGAAAGCAATTGTGACCTTGGGGCCCTCTTCCCACATGCGGACGAGGCAACCCGAGTGTTTTTTGTGGCGAAGCAAGGCTTGCGGCATCTTTTCCACCTGATCAAACTCATTCAGACTGAAGCGGCAGATGCCGTGCCCCTTCATGCTGACCTGCGCGTCAAAGGTCCGGATCTCAGCCTCTTTGACCAACAGGTTCAGACTGGTTTGTGTGCCGATCTCATCCTTGTGCGAACAGCGCGAACTCACATTGAGCGGACGCGTCGGCTGCGGCTTCATGTTGCGACTGGCCAAGAGCCTGAGGGTCGAGTCCTTCATTTTCGGCGCCCCCGTTGCAGTCGAGGGCTTTGGAGCAGAAGCCTCTCTCGCCGGCTCCGAACCAAGCTGCCTCTCGACCTCGGCACAACCGGCCACTGCCAAGAAAACGACGAGCAGCAGGCTCCGCCACATGCTTATTCGATGGCCGCCCGGCGCTGATGCCAGTCGGTCGCCTGCTGATAGCGATGGGCCACGTTGAGCAACTGCCCTTCTGCGAAATAATTGCCGATCAGCTGCAAGCCCACCGGCAAGCCACCGACAAAACCACAAGGAATCGACATACCCGGCAGGCCGGCCAGGTTCACCGCAATAGTGTAGATGTCCGAGAGGTACATCTGTACCGGATCAGCTGCCTTTTCGCCCAGCTTGAAAGCGGTCGACGGCGAGGTCGGCCCCATGATCACATCGCATTGCTTGAAGGCTTCGACAAAGTCGTTGGCGATCAAGCGGCGAATGCGCTGCGCCTGCAGGTAATAGGCATCGTAGTAACCGTGCGAAAGCACATAGGCGCCGATCAGGATACGGCGTTTGACCTCGGCACCGAAGCCCTGCGCCCTGCTCTTCATGTACATGTCGTCAAGATTGCCGTAATCCGGAGCACGATAACCGTATCGAACGCCATCGAAGCGGCTCAGGTTCGAGCTGGCTTCGGCCGGGGCAATCACGTAGTAGGCTGGGACGGACAGGTGCGAGTTGGGCAGCGAGACTTCGACACAGGTAGCACCTAACTTTTCGTATTCAGCAATGGCGGCGCGGACGGCTGCCATTACTGCCGCGTCACAGCCTTCGCCGAAGAACTCTTTGGGCAGGCCAACGCGCAGGCCATTCAGCGGCTTTTCAAGATCGCGGGTGTAGTCCTCGAGCGGACGCTCCAGCGAGGTCGAGTCGCGTTCATCAAAGCCAGCCATAGTGTTGAGCAGTAGCGCGCAATCCTCGGCACTAGCGGCCATCGGCCCGCCCTGATCGAGCGACGACGCGAAGGCGATCATGCCGTAGCGGGA
>OCTV010000446.1_pt1 | contig 16634 bp, 16 predicted proteins | sample 1539101 | NCBI WGS metagenome assembly OCTV01 (sample SAMEA3991422, study PRJEB22521) | metagenome | biome: anthropogenic terrestrial biome; feature: sewage plant; material: sludge | place: Sweden | collected 2012-09-26 | reverse complement strand
GAGAAAGTCCAGATACAACCTCATAAGATAAAAGTTGAATTGCAGTTCTAGCCCCTCCAAGTAATGCCCACTTATTTGCCGAACTCATACCACCAAGTAATGGTCCATAAAGTCCAACTGCTCCAACTGACATTACAAATAAAACACCCACATTAATATCAGAAATAATTGGTCTTACTGTATATCCAAACATTTCAAATTCTGGGAAAAAAGGAACTGCTGACATTGCTATGAATGCAGTTGCTGCTGTTATTATTGGTGCAATCATAAAAATAGGTCTATTTGCATTTGCAGGAATAAAATCTTCTTTTGTAAACAATTTTATTCCATCTGCTGCAATTTGTAAAAGACCATAAGGACCAACATTAGATGGTCCCAATCTTCTTTGCATAAATGCCAAAACTTTTCTTTCAATATATGTTGTAAATCCAGCAAGTGCTGAAAAAACTGCAAGAACAACAACAACTTTTACAATTGTTTCTATTATGATACTTGTTTCCATTTTATGCCTTTACTACTTTTGCTTTATTAAATCTGTAAGTATTAAATAAAACATTTGATGGGCTATTTTTCATAAATGTTGATACATAAGGAATATTTCCCTCAATTTGAATATCAACATAAGCATTTAATTCTAACTCTTGATTATTAGCATTTACTTTTACTTTATCACCTTCATTTAATTCAAGTTTTTCAAAAGCCGATTTTGAGAAGAAAATTCCATCTTGTAGATTTTCTTTAAATTCATGTGAAATAGCTGTAAATTCGTTAAATTGATTAATCGGGTTTGCTTTATAAATCAAAATTTCATCACTTGCTAGTGATATTGTTTCAATATTTATAGCTTTTGTTGTATCTTGAGTTAATGTTTCATTTGAAATTAATTCATAACCTCTATATTCAACTTGGTCATTTCCAAATTTATTTGGTAAATCATCAAATGCAATAGCTTTATACCCTTTTTCAATAGGAAGTTTTGCTGTATATTCTACTGTATATTCAACATCTTCATTTAAAAGTTCATTTGCAATTTCATTTAATGTATAACCGTTAAAACCTATTGCTGCATTTGTAGGAATTACTTTTTTATCAATATTTGTATAAGTTCCCTCTTGTTGATTAAGTGCTGGAATATCTAAATCACCATCACCTAAAGCTGATAATTCAAAATCTGCTTTTACATTATAACCAACACTAAATCCTGACTCTTCTTTTGATAATGTACAAATTTGTGCAACACCTAAAGTATTTGTTTGAGATGGGATAATCACAACATTAAACTCTGTAAATTTATCAACTAAACCACAAAGTTTCGCAAGATTTTCAGCATTTGGATGAGTTATTAAATCTTCTCCAACCATTAAAGAAAAAGAGTCTTTTTTAGCTAACATTTCATCTACTAAATCAAGGAACTTTTCATTTTTTCCAAAGGCTTCAACAAGTCTTGTATATTCATACTCCACTTCTTTTGAAACTTTATTTGTTACAACTTTTTTAACTTCTTTTTCTTCACCTGTTGCTTCATCAACAACTATTTCAACTACTGTTTCCTTTACATCTTCAATAACAGTTTTTGTTTTCATTTCTTTAAATGAATCAATATATTCTTGAACTTCAACTGGTAAATCTTTTGCAAATTTATATAAAATAAAATATAAAATTGATTCTTCAACCATCGTATCATGGTAGATAAAATCAGTTGTTTTACCTTTTTTCCCAATTTTTTCCATAATTGGATCAGCTAGAGGATGAAAATATAAACCACTTCCTTTATTCATAGAAACTGAGTTATTAAAGGCATATCTAGCATTTGGTAAATCAGATTTTAAATAAGAACCCACAGAAATTACAAAATTTGAATTATGAACATCTGATAATTTTGAAGAATAAAGCGATTTTCCAGATGTTTTAGAGTAATTTCTTAAAAACTCTTGGTATCTTCTTGCATCTTCATTTACAAGATTTGCTCCCATTTTTTCAGCAATTTTTTGTAAAATCAATGCTTCTTCATTTGTGATATATGAATTAAATTTAATATTTTTTGCTTTTTTAAAGGCTTCTAATGCTTTTTCAAAAGCAACTCTGTCTTTTGAAGTTACTTTATTTTCAAAATCATAGGCAAATCTTCCCGCTCCATTTACTGTTGAATAATGAGGTTCACTATTTACTCTATAAATTTTTTTAGTTGCGTGGTTATCAATTGATTCATGTTTTACATCATAATACATAAATGCACAATCACTTGAATGAGGATTTGCTGCTGGTATTTTTTTAAGTTCCCAAGCATTTGAAGTATATTGAAAATCATGAGATACCAAAGCTCCAACTGGACATGCACTTATACACTCTCCACAATTTGTACAGGCGTCCGCGTCGTATCCAATAAGTGACTTATTAAGTTTATTCCACATTGCATAAGCATCTTTTGGCATATCATCTTTAAATACTTTATCAATATTATCAGAATCCCTTTTTACTGTACTTAATGCGTTTGAACCAACCATATCTTCACATACAGTTACACATCTTTCACAAACTATACATAAAGCTGGGTCATAATTCATAACTCCCCAGTGTTGAACTGGTCTGTGAATATCTTTGATGCTATAAGATTGAGAATCAACTTTCATATATAAAGAGTAATTTTGTAATTCACACTCTCCACTTTGGTCACAAACTCCACATTGTAATGGATGGTTTACATCATAAACTTCCATTATAGCTCTTCGCTCTTTTTCAATATTTTCTGTAACCGTTGAGATGTTCATATCAGCTTTAACTTTAGTGTTACAACCATAAACTTGTTTTCCATCTGCTTCAACTAAACATAATCTACATGCAAGTGTTGGTGAACATCTTGTTAAATAACAAACAGCAGGAACAAATACATCATTTGCCCTTGCCACATTTAAAATTGATTCACCTTCTTTTGCTTGAACACTTTTACCATCAATTGTTAGTGTAATCATATCGCTCATTATGCTTCTACCTTTTCAATTTTTACTTGTTTATATTTATAAGAACTAAAAATATCTTCATCTGTTTTTAAAATTGCAATTGTTCCATGTAAGTTTTCATCAATCTTTAATATTTTTTTGATTTTTTCATCTTTTGATATTATAAAAACTTCATTAGTGTTTGATACTTTTGCTATATTTGCGAAAGTTTGACTAACTAATAATTCATCACTATTTTTTTCTGTTAATTTATAAACCAAAGTTCCATTAAATGATTTTAAATCTTTTATCTCTTCTAAATCAAAATTTGTACATGAATCTATTTTTTTCTCTAATTCTTCATTTAGAACAACCAAATTAAAATCCGAGTATTTTTTAAATATTGCTAATAATTTAACAATATTTTCTACTCTTTCATGATTAACTAAATCATCTCCAATAATCAAAGTTTTGATTTTTGAGTTCAGAGAGTTTTCAAAAGCCTCTTCAAACTCCTCTTCCCCTGCACTACTTTCAGCACTAATGTAACCTAAGTCTAAATCATCTAAATAATTTTTACTATTTTCATCACAATTTGAAGCAAAACTATTTAATAATAATGCACTAATAGCCTCTTCACTTCCCACTTCATATTTAATTAGTTGAGAATAAAAAGATTTTAAAACCACATTATCAATTGGATGCATATAAACAAACTTTGCACCATTGTTTTTTACTGCTTTCTCAATAGAATCTTTTAATTTTTCATCTTCAAGGAAAGTTGCAATTGAGATTATAAAATCACTTTTTAAAATCTGTTCAATTTTATTCATCTTTAGCACTTTCTTCAACTATTGCTCTTGGTTCTGGTTTTATTTTTTTTACAACCAAAGTCCAATCTACTTCATTAAATTTAATTGAATTCATCAAAGTGTAACCTGCTTCATAAATCACATCTGCTGATTTCTGAATATTTGAGAAATCTCCAATTTCAAACATAATAATTGCTGTTTCTTCAAGAGCTATTTGTTTGTCCATTAGTTCTAACATTCTTGTGTAGAAGTCATTTTTTAAAGGTCTTAAATCAAATCTTTTCATCTGTCAATCTCACCAAAAACTATATTAAGATTACCAATAATAGTAACCACATCCGCCAACTGGCAACCAACTAATAACTCTTCTAAAATTGCTGTATGTTGGAAACTTGGTGTTCTAAGTTTCATTCTATATGCATAAGGACTTCCATCACTTACTACAAAATATCCTAACTCACCTTTTGGTGATTCAGTTGCCACATAAACTTCCCCAACTGGTGGTCTCATACCTTGAGTTACTAAAACAAAGTGTTGCATTAAAGAGTAGTTTTGAGTCATAATTTGCTCTTTTGGAGCTGAAATATAATTTGGAGCGTGAGCCATTAATTGAGTGTCAGACTCTTCATACATAGGAACTAACTGTTTTAAAATTTTTGCAGATTCTCTCATTTCAGCTATACAAATTTTATATCTTCCATAAGAGTCATTAGTATATGAAACTGGAACATCAAAATCAAGTTCAGGATAAATTCCATAAGGCATCTCTTTTCTTAAATCCCATTTGATTCCAGAACCTCTTAAAACGATTCCAGAGCATCCCCAACTTTTTGCCATTTCAGGGCTAATAACTCCAACATTTTCAAGTCTCATTTTCCAGATTCTATTTTCTGTTAAAAGACCTTCGTAAGTTTTAAGTTCTTGAGCTAAAACATCTAAAAATGATAAACAATCAGCTGTCCAATTTGCTGGTAAATCCAAAGGAACTCCACCAATTCTAACAGCACTATGAGTAAGTCTTGCTCCACAATAGTCTTCAATTAAGTCCATTGCATATTCTCTTTCTCTAAAACAGTAAAGGAACATTGACATTGCTCCAACATCAAGGGCATGAGTTGCAAGCCAGAATAAATGTGAAGTAATTCTATTTAGCTCTAAAAGCATAGTTCTGATAATTTCAGCTCGTCGTGGAGCCTCGATTCCAAGTAATTGCTCAATTGCTAAGGCATAACCATAGTTATTTGAAGTTGCTGCAATATAATCCATTCTATCCGTTGTTGGTAGAAATTCATTATAAATCATATTTTCAGCCATTTTTTCCATACCTCTGTGAAGGTATCCAATCATTGGTCTTGATTTAACAACTTCTTCACCTTGAAGCTCTAAAATAAGTCTTAACTGTCCATGAGCAGATGGATGTTGTGGACCGAAGTTCACCATCATCGTATTATCTTCACGCTCGAAGTGAATATTTTCAAAAAAAGGTTTTAGTCTATTTGGTTGTTGCATATTTTCTACCTTCTTCTTTTTAAAACAACTGATTCTTCAGGTTTTAATTTTTTAACTAAAGTATTTCCCTCTTTTTCTTCATAAGAAATAGGAGTAATTGGCTCAAATTGAGAAATATCTGTTCCATTTGGAACTTCATGTCCAAGTCTTGCAAATCTAGTTGTATCATATCTATCAATTGCAGCTGGATCTCTTTGTTCAGGTCCAATAATACTTCTAGCTTCTTTTCCAAAAATTTTATCAACTTCATACCAAGAAGCTGCCTCATCACCTTGAAGTGGATAAGTTTTTTTAAGTGGATGGTCATACCAATCATCTGGCATAATAAGTCTTTTTAAATTAAAATGATTTGCTACTTTTACACCTAACATATCATACATTTCTCGCTCAGACCAGTTTGCTGATTTAAAAATAGAACTTACAGATTCTAATGATTCATCTTTTTGAACAAAACATTTAACTCTTAATCTTTTATGTTTTGAAATTGATAACATCTCATAAAAAACTTCATATCCATCTTTTAAAGCTAAATAATCAATTGCAGAAAGTTCAATTAACATATCATATTCAAGCTCATCCCTTAAATATTTCATAGTTTCAACAATGGCATTTTTATCGATATTTAAAACTAAGTGAGTATGTTCAATATATGCTTCTTTGATTTCTATTACTTTAGAAATTTTTTCAAAATCATTTGCAAAAACTTCATCTGATTGTATTTCAAATCTAGGAACGCTAGGAGTTACAAAAAATCTATCAGAAAAATATGCTTGTCTTTGAACATTATCTTTTGGCGTATATTTTCTCATTATACTAACCTCTTCTTTTTATGAGCTCTAAAAATTGATTCTTTTCTGATTTTTTGTTGAAGTGCCATAAGGGCATATTGTAAAGTTTCAGGTCGGGGAGCGCATCCTGGAAGATAAATATCAACAGGAATAATTCTATCAGCACCTTGAACAGTTGCATAAGTATTAAACATACCACCTGTATTTGCACATGATCCCATAGAAATTACCCATTTTGGATCTGGCATTTGATCATATAACCTTCGCATAAACTCTGCATGTTTTTTTGTTAAAGTTCCAGCAATTATCAAAACATCCGATTGTCTTGGACTCGCCCTGAATATTGTACCAAACCTATCAAAATCGTATCGAGATGCGCCGGTTGCCATCATCTCAATGGCGCAACAGGCCAAACCATAAGTCATAGGCCACAAAGAGTTAGAACGACCAAAATTAACCAACTTGTCAATTGTTGTTAATTTAACAGCAGCCCCATTATCTTGTAAATAATTTATTTTATGCTGTGCCATTCAAGTGCTCCTTTTTTCCATGCGTATAAAAATCCAATTGCTAAAATTGTTATAAATAAAATCATTTCTACAAAACCAAACCAACCTAATACTTTAAAGTTGATTGCCCATGGAAACATAAATATAATTTCAACATCAAATAAAATAAATAATAATGCTGTCAAATAAAACTGCGTAGAGATACTGTTAGGTTGTTTTGTAACTTCTGGACCACACTCATATAGAGTAGTTTTTAGTTTTTCTGTATCGAGTCTGGCAATTTTTCTACTTATGTATCTTGAAAGCCATACTGTTGCACCAAATGCACCAAATGTTACAATAAACATTACAAATGCACCAAAATAGGGATGGGCAAATTCCATATGTGTCATTTAATCTATCCTTTTAAAGCTAATGAAGTTTATTTTAATCTACAAATACAATATATCATTTGTAATTAAACAGCCACTTATTATTAATGTGAACAATAATAATGTAACCTAATAAAAATTAGCTTATAATTTAATCTTTTTCTAAGGATAAAAAACAAATTGGTACAAAAAGAAACATTAATCAAAAGTTAATGATTCTTAAAAAAATCCAACTTTTGTTTCGCTATCAAATTGACCTTTTTGCTCCTTTGTAATTTGCTCTTTAAAGTTATCAACTCTGAATAGTGGTTCATCACTAACAGCTATTTTATAAGCTGTGTTTTTAATAACTAACTCTATTTGTCCACCTGTTAATTCATACTTAGCTAACTCTTCAATATCAAAATCTTTTTCAAGAGGTAAATTTGCAGGTAGTAGTTTTTTCCACAATTCAATTCTTTGCATTTTATTTGGTTTCACAAACTCAATTTTATAATTAAATCTTCTTGAAAAAGCCTTATCAAGATTTTCAAGTAAGTTTGTAGTTGCTATTAAAATTCCATCAAATCTTTCTATTTGTTCTAGGAAAATATTTTGCATTTGATTGTGCATTTTATCACTACTACTTGCACTTCCAGAACTTCTTGCACTCAAGAATTGGTCAGCTTCATTTAAAAGTAAAACTGGTTCTGATTTTGTTTGAGTTCTTAATTCATAATATTTATCAAAAATACTTCTAACATTTTTTTCACTTTCACCAATATACATTGATAAAATTTTTGAACAATCAAAACTTAAAACATCTTTTTTAAGAGATTTTGCTAAAGCTAAAGCTGTTAAAGTTTTTCCAGTTCCAGCAACTCCATAAAAAATTATTTTTGCTTCAATTCCTCTTTTTTTGTCTTTAATTCCCCATTGTTTTAAACGATTAATTACATTTTTGTCAACTTGTTTTAGGAGTGCATCTAAAGTCTCTTTTGTTTTTTCATTTAAAATTACATCATCTAAAGTTTTCGTAGTTGAAATAAGCTCAAACATATCTTGTTCTTTTATAACCGTATCAAGTTTAATTTTTCCAACATTTGCATTTTTTTTAGTCGGATGAGAGATTTTATATAACACTTCATCAGGAATATAAAAATTTCTATTAATCCCACCAAAAGGTGTTAAAACCTCATCATAATCAATCAAAGATTTAGAAACTAAAGTTGAACTTTCTTCTAGTAAACTTCTATATTTGATTTTTTCATAATCATCACTTGAGATTAACTCAATTAAAGAGTTCATATCCCTTAGACTTCCATCTCCACCTGAATATTCCTCTTTTAACAAAGCTAAAAACAGTGTTTGTTCTTGTTCGTTCAAATCATTATCTTTGAAAAAATCTTCAAGCATAATAGAATTAGATGTAACTTTGATTCTTTCTTTGATTCTATTTTCTAAAAGAATTAATTTTGATTTTAATCTATTTGAACTAGGACTATTCACATCAAAGTTTTTTCTTACCACATTTAATTGTTGAGCTAAATCAATTCTAAAAAATTGGTCTTGTAAATATTCTAAATGGTCAGAATAGTTTTTAATTTCAGGAAGAACAAAATCATTACTTCCATTTTCTAACATCTTTAAATAAGCACTTGAAAGAGATACACTTGAATTTATAAGTTCAAGTTTTGAAACTTCACTTAATTTTACTTGGTCAAAAGATACTTGAACAAGCCATCCAAACTCTAAAAGAGATTTTATTAAATCAAGTTTTTCTAAATGTTTATAAGTTTTTAAATCATAAAACTCACCTAAAATATCTATAACACCTGAAGTATCTCTACCATTTACATACTCTTTTGACATATATTGTAAAATTTTAGCCTCTTCAGGTGAACATTTTAACTGTCCAAAAAAGTTTGTTTTTTCAACATTTTGTGCTTTTATAAAATTAATTACTTCTTTCATTCTTTTTTGATTATCCTACTTATTTATTTTTTCTGATATTTTTTTATAAAATTCAGCTACTTCTTCTTTTTCTTTAAAAGATATTTTGTGAGTATTTATTATTAGATTAAGTTGATTTATTTCTAAGTTATTTATATCTTTATACTTGAAAATATTTGAATTTTCATCAAGATTTACGATAAAACTATTTTTTACTTCAATAAAATAATCATCACAAAAAGCTTTATAAGAACCCTTAGAATAGGTATATTCTTGACAATTGTTTTTTTGTAAATACTCTTCAATATAAGCCAAATTTGAGTGGTTATACATATTTAAAGCAATAACTACAAAGGTAATAGATAAAAAAAGTCCTATAAAAATCATTTAATCTCCCATTAAGGTCAATATGATACATGAATATGTCTTAACTACTTATGAATAAAAAACTTGCTAGAATTAAGCAAATTTATAATAAAACAAAAAAGGAATAATATGCTTAAGATTGTCTCTTCTTCATTTGCCTTAATAACGTTCTCTTTATTCGTCTTTACTGGTTGTTCAAATCATGATGAATTTTTAAAAACATCTCCAAATGAACTTTCAATTGCAGATGATTGTAGAAATTCAAATAAAAATTTTGAAATGGATTGTTATGATTTAATCTCATACAAGAACTCTTATGCTCAATTAAGATTAGCTTTTAATGCTCAATTAAGAGGAAATTTTGAAGAAGCTATAAAAAGATTAAACACTGCAAAACAAAAAGGAAATTTCTATGCAAATGCTCCATTAGCAGAAATTCACAAAAGTGGTTATGGTGTTCCTATTAATGACAAAATAGCAAAAAGCCTTTTAGAAGAAACAAAAGAAATTGATCCAATGGCTGCATATAAACTATATTTTTATTACATGGAAGATGATGATATAGAAGATGCCTTTGAATTATTAAATTATGCCGCTTCAAGTAATTTAAAAGCTGCTCAATTAGAATTATCTAATTTTTATAAAAAAGGTGAATATATAGAAAGAGATAGTGATAAAGCTGATTATTGGAATGAACAATATCAAGATAAAACAAATAGTTTTACAAATAAAATTTACGGAAAATAAATGCTAAAAAAATTCATATTACCTTGTTTATCAATATTTTTATTTTCTGCTTGTTCTTTAAAAATGCCAGAAGTTAAAATGCCCGAATTTAAAATGCCAGAGTTTTTATCGTTTGGTAAAGACAAAAATACGATTGCTTTAGAAAAAGCAAATGTTTGCCAAGAAATAGAAGATATGGATAATAAACTATTTTGTTACAAAAAAATTCTAAATGAAAACTCTTATGCACAACTTAGAATGGGAACATACAGTGTTGAGAAAAAAGATTATAAAAAAGCATTAGAATACCTAAATCAAGCAATTGACAATAAAAATGCTTATGCAAATCTTGCCTTAGCTTTTTTATATTATAAAGGTGATGGCGTTGAAAAAGATATAGACAAAGCCTTTAAACTTCTAAGTGATTCAAGTAATATCGATCCTACTGCTGCTTATCAATTATCAAGATTTTATCTTCAAGGTATAAATACAAAAATTGATATAAATAAAGGTATTGATTTATTAGAATTTGCTGCTTCTAAAAATATGTTACCTGCTCAAAAAATGTTAGTTAGAATATATTCAGAAGGAATGTTCTTGCAAGAAAAAAATCCCAAAAAAGCAAAACAATGGGAAGATGAAATTAAAAAAGATATAAAAGATACAAACTTCGATATATATAAAATCTAAATTACATTATACAATACTACTTTTTTCTTAACTTATAGAGAAAAGTTTTATTGTATTTTATACAATATTACTCATATTAGATATTTTAAATTTACTCCTTCTTATAAACTCATCTGATTATTTTTTGATTTGATATAATAAAAATTCGATACATGAAATCCAAAATGAGAAAAAAATGAAAAATAACATTTTATCAGGTTTAACAGTAGGGATAATCGCGCTTCCTTTATCTATGGCTTTAGCAATTGCAACAGGTGTTCCTCCTCAACTTGGACTTTATACAGCTATTATTGCAGGATTTTTTGCTGCTATTTTTGGAAGTAGTAAAGTAAATATTTCAGGACCAACTGCTGCATTTATAGTTATTTTGATTCCCATTGTTAATGAATTTGGCGTTTCAGGATTACTTATTTGTGGATTATTATCTGGTATTATTTTAGTTATTGCTGGGTTTCTAAAATTAGGTACTTTAATAGAAATTGTTCCTTATCCTGTAACCGTTGGATTTACCTCAGGAATTGCAGTAGTAATTGCAACTTATCAAATAAAAGATTTTTTTGGATTAACTATTGAACATTTTGATGGTCACTATTTAGATAAACTATCTTTAATTTTTAATAGTTTTCATACTTTCAAACCAGCTGAATTAGCAGTTGGAGTTGTAACTCTAATTATTTTAATTTTCTGGCAAAAAACAAAAAGCAAAATCCCATCTGCACTTATTGCACTAGGTTTTGTAACAGTTATTGTTTATATTGCAAATATCTATTTCCCTCAACTAAATATCTCAACTATATATTCAACTTTTGATTATAAAATTGGAAACTTAGAAGGACAAGGAATTCCTCCTATTCCTTTACAATTTGAACTACCTTGGAGTTATTTAAATATAGACCAAATAAATTTAGATCTATTTTATAAACTTCTTCCACATAGTATTGCAATAGCTATTTTAGGAGCTCTAGAATCGCTATTATGTGCAGTTATCAGTGATGGAATGACAGGACATAGAACTAATCCTAATAAAGAGTTAATAGGACAAGGAATTACAAATATTATTGTTCCATTTTTTGGAGGAATTCCTGCAACTGCAGCAATTGCCAGAACCGTTGTAAATGTAAAATCCGGAGCAACATCAAAAATATCTTCAGTTATTCACTCATTATTTATACTAGCATCTATTTCATTTTTAGCAACATATTTATCATTTTTACCTATGGCTTCGCTTTCAGCACTTTTATTAATGGTTGCTTGGAATATGTCTGAAATTAAACATTTCAAAAATATCATAAAAGTTGCTCCAGGAAATGATATTTTAGTGCTTCTGACATGTTTTTTCTTAACTGTTTTAATAGATATGCAAGTTGCTGTTGCTATTGGTATGGGGCTTGCTTCAATTTTATTTATCAAAAAAACTATTGATTTACACTCTATTGAACTAATAAATAATGAGACAAACACAACCCATCCAGATATTCCAGATAATATCTCAATTTATGATATTAATGGTCCAATGTTTTTTGGGGCAGCTCAAAATGCACTAAAAACTCTTTTAGCTATCAATGAAAATACAAATATTGTAATTTTAAATATGAAAAATGTACCAATGATTGATATGACAGGAATAATTACCCTTGAATATATTGTTGAAAATTTTGAAAATAAAAATAAAAAATTGGTTTTTTGTGGATTAAATGAAAGAATTCTAAAAAAATTAGAAAAAGCACACTTTCATTTTGATGGTGTAACTTTAAAAAGTTTTGATAATTTAAATGACTCTATAAATTATTCAAAATCAATAATATAAAAGTAAATCTTACTTTTATATTATTTCATCTAATTTATTTTTCTACCAAATCATAAAGTGCTTGAATCTCCGCAGCCCAAATCTCTTCATTTATTGTTTCTAAAACAAGTGGAATATCATCCATTCTTTCATCATTCATTATAAATCTAAAAGCATCCCAACCAATTTTTCCAACACCTAAAGAGTCATGTCTATCTACCCTACTTCCTAAATCTGGTTTAGAATCATTTATATGCATTCCCATTAAATAATTTTTTCCAACAATCGCATCAAATTCATTCCAAGTTTTATCATAAGCTTCACGTGTTCTTATATCATAACCAGCGGTAAACATGTGACAAGTATCTATACAAACTCCCACTCTACTTTTATCTTCAATTTTATCGATGATATAAGCTAAATGTTCAAATTTGTATCCAAGATTACTTCCTTGACCTGCTGTATTTTCAATCACAAGTTTTACATCTTTTGTAATATCAATTGCTCTATTCATAGACTCTGCAATATTATTTAAACACTCTTCTTCACTTATTTTTCGTAAATGACTACCTGGATGAAAATTTAATCTATCAAGTTTTAATATTTCACATCTTTGTATTTCATGTACAAATCCATCAAATGATTTTGCCCTTGCTTCAAGTTCTGGATGTCCCAAATTTATTAAATAACTATCATGTGGTAAAATATGTTTTGTTTGAATTTTTGATTTTTCTAACTCTTTAAACCATTTATCTATTGTCTTAGTATCTAACTCTTTTGCAGTCCATTGTCTTTGATTTTTTGTAAAAAGTGCAAAAGCTTTTGCCCCTATTAAAGTGGCATTAATTGGTGCATTATAAACACCACCACTTGCACTAACATGTGCGCCTACGTATTTCATATTTATTCCTATTTATCTTGATATTAATATTCTACAAAAATAGTACTTTAGAATATATCTGAACAAACAAAAGCAACAATTAATTTATAAAGTGTCATTTATATACACATGGCTACTAAAATGTAAAATATTTTAAAAAAATCAATCTATTCTCTACAGCTTAGTATAGAATATGCAAATAAATTTAAACTCTGCATCTGCGATATGCTAATAGAGTTAAAAAATAACAGATATTTTATTTGGGAAAAAGGACGAAGCTTTATGAAAAAAGTTGTAATAATTGGTGGAGGATATGCAGGGATATATGCATTAAGGGAACTCGTTAAAGAAAAAAATATAAAAATCACGTTGATTGACAAACACACTTACCATAATCTACAACCTGAGGTTTATGATTTAATTGCAAATAAATCAAATTTTGCCGAAGTAACTATTGATTTAACTACTTTATGTATGGGATTCAACCATAATTATCTTGAATTTAAAAACTTAAAAGTTAGAAGAATCGATCAAGAAGCAAAGAAAATATATACAGAAGAAGAAGAAATTGTAGAATTTGATTATTTAATCATGGCAGCTGGAACTAGAACTTTTTTCCCAACAACAATCCCTGGTCTAAATAATGCTGATGATATTAAAAAACTTCATAGAGCAATTACTTTTAAACAAAGTTTTGAACAACAATTATTTACAAAAATCAAAGATGAAGCAAAACAGTGTGCAGATACAAGAATTGTAGTTGTTGGAGCTGGTTTATCTGGAGTTGAAATCGCTGCTGAAATGGCTTATTATTCAAACAAGTTTTTTGAAAGGGGAAATTTTTCTTGTGATAATTTAAAAATTTCTTTAATTAGTAGTTCAGTTACAATTCTTCCTGGTCTTTCAAAACAACTTATAAATATCTCTCAAGAAAGATTAAAATCTTTAGGTATTAATATTATTACAAATACAAAACTTGAAAAAGTTGAAGATGGTTACTGTTATTTTTCTAATGGAACAAAAATCAATCACTCATTTGTAATATTTACAGGGGGAGTTGAAGCTTCTACGATTACTGCTGAATTAGAAGATGTTGAAAAAAATGGTAGAGGTCAAATTGTAGTTAACGAATATATGCAAACAGACAAATATGAAAATATCTTTGCTATTGGTGATATTGCGGTAATCAAAAATAGAAAAGGCGAAATTATGCCTCCAAATGTAACAATTGCTAGAATTAGTGGAACAGATGCAGGTAAAAATGTATTAAATATGATTGATGGAAAAAGTTTAATCAAATCTAATCCTAAACTAGATGGTATTTTAATTGCTCTTGGTGGTAAATATGCAGCAGGAGATATTTTTGGATTAGTAACTGTAAAAGGAAGAATTGCTTATGAAATTAAAAAGTATGTATTTAGTTCATATAGGAAACCTCTTTTAAAACTTATAAAAGTTGGGTATAATAAGCTAAAAAGATTATAAAAATTAAATATAAGAAGTACGAACTAAATGCATAAAAATCGTTTTACAAGAATTGGGTTTATTTTAGCAGCCGCTGGAAGTGCTGTTGGACTGGGGAATATTTGGAAGTTTCCATACATTACAGGAGAAAATGGTGGAGGAGTTTTTGTACTTGTTTATCTAGCAACTGTATTTTTTATTGGTATGGCAATATTTATTGGGGAAGTTTTACTAGGTAGTAATTCAAATCATAATGCAGTTACAACCTTTGAAACTTTAGCACCTAAGGATAAAAAATATTGGAAATATAGCGGATTTACATTTTTAACAGGTCTGTTAATTCTAACTTTTTATGCTGTTGTAATTGCATGGATTTTCAACTATATAGTAATTTCGGTGACTTCTTTACCTACAAATTTCAAAGAATCTGAAACCATTTTCATGACTCTTTTAAAAGAAAATATTTATACTCAACTTATTTATTACACACTAACATTTGTAATAGTTGCAATTACCATTTCAAAAGGTGTTAAAAAAGGCATTGAAAAAATGAATAATATATTAATGCCTGCACTTGTAATTATTTTATTAGTTTTACTTGCTTATGCTGTTCAACTTGATGGATTTATGAAAGCTGTAAATTTTATGTTTTACCCTAATTTTGAAAAATTTCATTCAAGTTCAATCATTATTGCTGTTGGACATGCATTTTTCACTCTATCTATAGGGATGACTGCCATTTTAACTTATGCAGCATCTTTGGATAAAGATGTAAATATTGTAAAAGCATCAATTTGGGTTATTGTAATGGATACATCAATTGCTATTCTTGCAGGATTAATCATTTTTTCTATAACATTTACTGCTGGTCAAGAACCGAGTAAAGGTCCTGGATTGGTATTTATAACTTTACCTGCTATTTTTTATGAAATGGGAACAATTGGGATATATTTATCTCTTCTATTTTTTATTGCCGTTTTATTTGCAGCAATTACATCTGCTGTTTCAATCTTAGAACCAGCGGTTATGTATTTAGTTGAAAGAAAAAACATTGAAAGAAAAACAGCTACATATAGCATCTCTTTCTTTGTTTATATTGTTGGGATTTTTGTATTATTATCTAATACAAATGAATTTTCTACAGCTTTAACATTTGGAAGTAAAAATCTTTTTGATTGGTTTGATTTTATCAGCTCAGCAATTTTATTACCATTAGGTGGGATATTTGTTTCTATCTTTATTGGATTTGTTCTTGATAAGCAAGTATCAAGAAATGCTATTGTTCCACATACAGGAGAGACTTTTTATAAAATCTGGTTATTCATTATTAGATATATTGCACCTATTTCTGTAATTTTAATAATGCTTAAAGAGATGGGAATACTTAAAATGTAAACTATAAAGAGATTAGTAAATTTACTAATCTCTTATTATTTTAATCAAAATATCATGCTCTTTATCCCTATGAATTACCTCTTTTTGGTTTCTTTCAAATAACTCTTTTAGAAAATTATTTGGATAAGTAGAAACTAAGTTTTCCTTATTAAATGTCTCTAAATCTTGACATTTAAAAGTAGTTCTGCAAATTTTATCTTCATAAATCTTCATATCTAACACAGCAGTTCCAGCAGAAAAAATTTGAACTTGTGTATAATCTTTATACTTATAAATAAAACCTTTATCATAAAATTTCATTTGTGGTGTTTTGATTAAAATTGTTGCACTATTTGAGCTAAGTTGTGGTTCATTTGTACTAAAACATCCAGTAAAAATGAATATTGAAAAGACTAAAAGTAGTAAATTTTTTATGGCTAATCCTTTGTTTTAAAAACTAGATCGGAAGAGCGTCGTGTAGGGAAAGAGTG
>OCTV010000444.1_pt1 | contig 16680 bp, 18 predicted proteins | sample 1539101 | NCBI WGS metagenome assembly OCTV01 (sample SAMEA3991422, study PRJEB22521) | metagenome | biome: anthropogenic terrestrial biome; feature: sewage plant; material: sludge | place: Sweden | collected 2012-09-26 | reverse complement strand
ATTTAAACACCATATTCCTCCCTTATCATAATAATAATAATATTTTAACATATATTATGATAAAAAACAATGAAACCATCAACAAAAATATATGATTTCATTCTTCGGGAAACGCTTTGTGATTTCTGCTCTCAGGAATTCCTCTCCATCATCTCTGATATTCTGACGGTACCAGTACTTGCCTCTTCCACGACCTATCATATATTCTTTTGAATAAAGTTCAGGTGCGTGTGGAAAGGCTTCATTATTAATAGCCCTATGAATATAGCTGTAAGTCATAAAAATAACTTCAATAAACATTTTATCTTTTACTTTTACAGAAAGCTTTGCCTCAAGAGTATCAAGGAGTTCCTTGTACTTCTCCTTCCAATCATCAATCATTATTACCGGGGCAATAAGTAGCCCCACAGGATAATCAGCCTCAGCCATTTTATTCATTGCTTCAATCCTATTACTTAAATGTGAAGTGCCCAGTTCAATTTTGCCGATAATTTCTTCAGGGTTCACACTCATTCTGAAAACCGTTTTACCCTTATGGTCAAGCTCAAGCAGTGAATCCACCATTTCAAATTTTGTCGGGAAGGTTAACTTCCCTCTCCCCTGTCTTGCAAATTCTTCTATAACCCAAGGCAGATTATCTGTAATAGTGTTTTCAAGGATAAGGTCGCTATTACTTCCTATTTCATAAGTTAATGGCGTTGCGCTTTTTCTCGAAAAAGCCGTTAATTTGTCAAACATCTGCTCTCTGTTAGCAAAAAGGCGCAGATAAGCACATTTATTGTAATTACATACAAGATAGCAATACAAGCACATCGCACTGCATCCTGAAGATGTCCACGGAACTAAAAAATCAGAGGTTTTAAAATTTGCAACATACTTATGTGTCTTTCTTATTCCAAGAATGACACTTCTTTTCATTACGGCAAACTCACTGTTTTCCTTCTGACGCATTTCAGGAATATTATTATGATTTTCTATTTCAATCCACTTGACATCTTTATATTTTTCCTTAAGCTTTTTACCAAGGCTATAATCAAGTGTTGCTGGTTCGTAATAAATTTTCTCTGGAAACATTTTTACTCCTGATTTCTTTTTTATTTTATATTTTATCCTCCATTAACTTAATTACTCTTTATAAAGATTGTTTAAACAAAGAAATTTATGACAAAATTATTATAAGCTTATTAATCGGAGGAATATATGAAAAACAGTTTCAAGAAGAACCTGCCTTTTTTTGAAGGATGGTATTTTAAGCATTATAACGGACAGGATACTGTTACTTTTATCGTTGGCAGAAATATCGGCGTAAATGGTTCAGGTTCAGCTTTTATTCAGGTTCTTACAAATGATAATTCCTATAACTTCAATTACCCACTTGACACATTCAGGTTTTTTAAAAAGAAGCTTATTATAAAAGTCGGAACAAGTTATTTCACCGACAAGGGAATTTATGTTGATATAAACACAGGAAGATTTCAGCTCAAAGGAAAGCTTTTATATTCAAATCTGACACCTATAAAATATCCTTTAATGGGGCCTTTCAATCTTATTCCGAAAATGGAATGCAGACATGAAATAATAAGTATGGATCATAATGTTTTCGGGAATCTAAAGATAAATTCTGAAACAATCAGTTTTGACAATGGCTCAGGTTACATTGAATCGGATATGGGACATTCCTTCCCAAAAAACTACACCTGGCTTCAATGCAACAGCTTTAACAATATTAAAGCAAGTATTATGCTTGCGGTAGCTGATGTTCCTGTATTGAAAACAAGCTTCAAAGGTAGTCTGTGCGTTATAAATTACAATAATCAAGAATACAGGTTTGCGACTTATCTCGGTGCAAAGGTTGATTTCTGCAACAATTATTGTATTATTCTCAAGCAACGCAAATACAAGCTTGTTGTAAAGTTCAATGCAAGCGCCGGACAGAAACTTCTTGCACCGAAGCAAGGAAATATGTCGAAAATAATATATGAATGTACTAATACAAAAGCAAATTTCTGGTTCTATAACGGGGACAATCTTGTTTTTTATGGGAATACTGATAATTGTTCATACGAAATAGTAAAATAACGTATAACTTGTATTTAAATTTATAAATACAACATATATATTTATTAACACAAACAAAGGAGGAATTATTATTTCAAAGATTAAATGGAAGCCTTTGATTTTTTTCCTTGTTATAACTCTTGGTGTGGGTGCCGTTTCAGCTATATTCAATAACAACAGCATGGACAATTACAAGAACTACAACAGACCTATTCTTTCGCCACCTGGCTGGCTCTTCCCGATAGTATGGAGCATACTTTTCGTGCTTATGGCAATTTCTGCATATATAATTTACACATCTGATGCGACAAAAAAAGAGAAAACAGATGCACTGTTCCTCTATTTTCTCCAGCTTGTAATCAACTTCTTCTGGACAATTATTTTCTTCACATTTGACCAGGTCTTGCTCGGATTTCTGTGGATAATTCTTCTTTGGATTGTTGTAATTTTTATGATGGTAGCTTTCTTCAAGATAAAACCGATTGCTGCATATCTCCAGATACCATATATATTATGGCTGTCGTTTGCTGCATATCTGAATCTTGGAATTTATGTTCTGAACAAATAAAAAGGGCGGAAATCTTCCGCCTTTTATTTTTTATTACCACAGATATAATACCAACTGCAATGATTACATATCTGCTCGAATTTCTCTGGTGTAATTATTTGAGATACTTTTGTTTTTAAATCAGACCAGCTTATTTCATCACCATGATGAATATCAAGGCTTTCCATTACCTTTTTATCAAGCGTTGAAACCTTTTCTTCACTGTTACAGAAGGTATTTTTATTTTCTGGGCATTTGCTACATATATCATCTAAGTCGACTTTTATTTTTATCAGTTTTTCAGAATTTCCCTCAAGAGTTCTGATAACATAAGACATATTTTCAACAAATTCCTTGCTGTAACCCTCACCTATAAAATTTTTGATACACAGTAAGTGATGTGGACGTAATTCTATAAGCTTTTTCATAACACTATATTTTAATGACTTTTTTTAGTCTTGCAACAAGAATTGTAGCAAGAGCAATTTTAATAATATCACCAGGAATGAATGGAAAAACACACAATCCGAGAGAATCCCATAACTTGCGGTTTGTGACGTGCATGAACCATACTGTTCCAAGTGCATAGCAAGCAATAAGACCGATAAGCATTGCTATCGGGAGAACAACATATCTGTTTTTATTAAACTTCTGAACAATTAATCCTGTAATAAAGGCTGCTGCTACATAACCGAGTATGTATCCGCCTGTTGGCCCTGTAACTATTGAAAATCCACCTGTAAAATGTGAAAACACCGGTGCACCGACTGCTCCGATAAGAACATAAACAAGCTGACTGATTGTGCCGAATTTTGCACCGAGCATTCCTGCTGCTACAAATACTGAGAATGTTGCAAAGTTTATCGGAACTGGTCCGATATCAAAAGCTATCTGTGAGCATATTGCTGTAAGGGCAGCAAACAATCCACACAGACATATCATTTTTGTTGAGATTTTGTTCATAGCTCCTCCAAATTGTAAACTTATATTTTGAATTTAGTTTACAATAATAATAACCTATCGACAATTAGTTGTCAATAGGTTATTTGAATTATTTTATTATGTATTTCATCGGAGTGTATTTTATACCATCAGTGAGAAGCTGTGTATCAGTATCCACAAAGCCAAATCTGTGATAAAAAGGAACAGCATAAGGTGAGGAATTAAGTGTAATTTCTCTCACGCCTTTTTTCTTTGTTATTTTAACTGCTTTTTTCATAAGGCGGGTTGCAATGCCTTTTCTATGATGGTTTTTATCAACAAACAGCAGGCTTACGTGACTGTCATCCCTGAAAGCAATAATGCCGACAAGCTGCTTTTTGTAGTAGCAACCAAGAAAGATATTAGAGCTATTTAAAAATATTTGCCTTGTTTCATCGCTCGTTACATAATCGGTAAAGGTTTTTATTCCTTCTTCAGAATATTCAGGGGCTTCAAATTCCATAAAAACTTCAAGTGTAAGTTTTATTGCGTCATTAATTGATATATAATCAAGACTTTTTATTATGTACATACAAAACATCCCCTTTAAAAACTAATAATATTATAACTCCATAAAATACTAATGTCAACAAATAATACTGGACAAAAAATCAAAACCGCTGTATAATATTTAAGTATAAATACGCGAGGGGGCTAAAAAATGGATTCTTTACTGGAACTTCTTAAACAAAACGCAAGACTTTCCAACCACGAGCTTGCGGTAATGCTTGGCACAACTGAAGAAGCAGTGGCGACACAGATAAAAGATTACGAAAATAAGGGCTTTATCAAAGGATATAGTACTATTATAAATGAAGAACTTGCCTGCAAAGATACTGTTACAGCCTTCATAGAACTCAAAGTATCACCAAAGGCTGAATATGGCTATGATGATTTAGCAAAGACTGTTATGCAGTTTGATGAGGTTGAGGATGTTTCTCTTATGTCAGGAGCATATGATCTTGCTGTTACAGTAAGAGGACCATCACTGCGTGAAATAGCTTTTTTTGTTTCACAAAGACTTGCTACAATTGACGGTGTTCTTTCAACTGCTACTCACTTTGTATTGCAGAGATACAAGGATAAGGGCATAACACTATATGATGAAAAGCTTGATGAAAGGGGCTTTGTTTCCCCGTGATAAATTATGATAAAGTAGTATCAAGGATTGCTCACGATATAAAGCCATCTGGTATAAGAAAGTATTTTGATATTGCTCAACAGCTTGATGGAGTAATCTCCCTCGGAGTTGGTGAGCCTGACTTTCCTACACCGTGGAGCATCAGACGTTCAGCAATTACTGCACTTGAAAAGGGTAAAACCTTCTACACAGCAAATGCAGGTCTGATTGAACTTCGAAAAGCAATCTCAAAGTATACTGAAGAAAAAATAGGGGTGAGCTATAACCCTGATAAAGAAATAATAGTTACAGTAGGTGGCTCTGAGGCTATTGACCTTGCTATAAGAGCTATTGTTGAACCAGGCGATGAAGTTCTTGTTGTTGAACCTTGCTTTGTCTGCTATGCGCCTATTGTCAGACTTACAGGCGGAATACCTGTTGTTATTCAGACAAAGCTTGAAGATAACTTCAGACTTACAGCTGGTGAACTCAGAGAGAAAATTACCGACAAGACAAAGCTACTCATTCTCCCATTCCCTAACAACCCAACCGGTGCTGTTATGAGAAAAGAGCATCTTTTGGAAATTGCTGACGTTCTTGCCGGAACAAACATTATGGTGCTTTCTGACGAGATTTACTCATCACTTACTTACGGGGAACAGCACGTTTCTTTCGCAAGCATTGAGGGAATGAAAGAACGTACAATTATGATAAACGGCTTTTCAAAGGCTTTTGCTATGACAGGATGGCGACTCGGATACCTCGGTGGTCCGCAGGAAGTTGTTAAGCATATGCTGAAAATTCATCAGTATGGCATTATGTCTTCACCAACAATCAGCCAGTATGCAGCTATTGAAGCGCTTGAACACTGCGACAATGATGTGAAGAAAATGGTTTCCGAATACAATATGAGAAGACGTTATCTTGTTGATGCATTCAACAGCCTTGGTCTCGAATGCTTTAATCCTGAAGGCGCATTCTATGTATTCCCTTGTATTAAGAGCACAGGACTCACAAGTGAAGAATTCTGTGAACAGCTTGTATATTCTCACAAGGTTGCTGTTGTGCCTGGTAATGCTTTCGGTGAAAGTGGAGAAGGCTTTATCAGAGTTTCATATGCTTATTCACTTAGCCATCTTAAAGAAGCAATCAGTAGAATTGAAGACTTTTTAAAAGGTCTGAAAGATAAATAATTAATTAAATCAGGAGTGATAATTTAAAATGCAAGACTCAGTATCCGTCCGAACGCCAGCGAAAATAAATCTATCATTAGATATTCTCGGGAAAAGATATGACGGCTATCATTTTGTAAAAACAATCATGCAGACGGTTTCTATTTTTGACGAACTAAAAATAGAGTTGAACGAGCTAAACGAGATCAGAATTTTTTGTGACGCACCAGGAATTCCATGTGACAGCAGTAATCTCGTATACAAAGCCGCTATTGCTTTTTTTGAGCATATTCAGGTTCAGCCTGTTGGAATTGATATTACCATTGAAAAGAAAATTCCATCCATGGCCGGTCTCGCGGGGGGCAGCTCTGATGCTGCTGGAATGATTGTTGCACTTAACAGATTAATGGAAACTGAGCTATCCGATGATGAGCTTTATGATATAGGCGAAAAAATCGGTGCAGATGTTCCTTTCTGTATTAACGGAGGAACAGCTCTTGCAGAAGGAGTCGGGGACATTTTAAATCAGTTACCTGATATTCCTGAATGCTATATACTTATTGTAAAACCAGACTTCAACATCAGCACACCGGAAGCTTATAAGAAATTTGATTCTCTTGAATATGCCCAGTCATCAGAGCTTGAAGAGCTTGTTGCTTCTATCACTATTCAGGATCTTGAAAAAATGTCAGGATTGCTGTTCAATGCATTTGAATATGCAATTGACAATGACGAGATATTCAAAATAAAAGAAGAAATGATTGATGCTGGTGCACTTGGCGCTTTGATGAGTGGAAGTGGCTCGGCTGTTTATGGAATTTTTGATAAGAAAAAATACGCTTCAAAATGTGCAGAAGCTCTTGAAGAAAGATACAGCTTTGCACAGGTTTGCACGCCACATAACGGTGGCGTAGAAATACTGTAAAGGAAATTTGACATCATGGCTAAAGGAGACAGATGCGAAAACTGTTGGCATGTTTTTGAAAATGAAGATGAGAATATTTGCCCTATTTGTTTTAAACACAGAGTAATGGAAGATGAAAAGTGTGATACTGTAAAGTACAAAACATATAAAAAGCCAAATGATTCTCGTGTTTATTTTATGAATGGTAAACCGTTTTGTGATAATTGCAATTATGCTTTTAAAAGCCAGGATGAAAATGTTTGCCCTATTTGTTTTAAACACAGAATAATGGAGGAGAAAACATTAAAAGAAGAAAAGCATAATACTGAAGAGTACAAAACATATGAATACGATACAAACGAGTTTAATGCTAATAATTATGACACATATGAGTCTGACGCAGATAAATACGAAGCAGATAGTACTACAGATTTACCACCAGAACATCTCACTACATATAAAAAACCAGGTAATTCTAGTGCCCTTATTTTAGGTATTATGTTAATTATAATTATGTCAGGTATAGTTGTATTTTGTCTCTCGCTTTTTAATTCTCCCCATCCTTCTAATTCCGATGAAGAAAGCTCTACAAATTTTAACACTTATGTTGACTCACATTACACTAATAACTTTCATTTTGATGAGCCAATAGATTATAAGGGCATAGAATATACTTTTTCTGACGCCTATAATATAGGTAAAACTTTTAAAGGAATAAAAGCTGAGGAAGGGAAAACTTTTATAGCAATAAAATTCTCAGCTATGAATACAATAACCTCAGATAACGCACTTACAACTGATTTTGAATATTATGATTTTGCTAACAGCGTAGACTTTGCTAGCAGCATAGACAATAATTATGATTATTCTGCTCTTTTGCCAAAAAATGTGTCTAAAGTATATGATTTAGATTTTACAAGTCATGATAACATAGTGCTTAAAAACAACGATATTTTTTATGGCTACTACGTAATTCAGGTATCTGAATCAGATTCTTTAATATGGTTTGAATTTGGATTGAATATTTTAAGCATTAACGATTCTGAACCTTCAAAGCCTATGTTTATAAATGATTTCGATATAAAAGAATTGAAAATCAATTAAAGAAATCGCAGTATTATTTATACTGCGATTTCTTTATATGCCCGATAAATCAAAATCAGGAGTGTATTCTTCCTTTGCTGAAGATTTTTCCTGCATAAATCCCTTCAGTCCAAGCTTCTGCGCGTGTTCAAGAACCTTATTATATTCAAAGGTCGATACTCGCCTGTTTATCTCTGGATGCTCTGTGCATTTATAAAAAGGGGTATACTGGCTCATTAAGCTTATGAGAATCTTATCCTTGTCAAAATTATCAGCAATCCAGTCAAGCACCGCAATAGAGTCATTACGATTATTAGGAAGGACAAGGTGGCGGATAATCAATCCTTTTTTAAGTATATCACCGTTGTATTCAAGCCCACCGACTTGTTCATACATATACTTTATTGCTTTGGTAGCAACATCAAAATAATCCTTTGCCTTTGAATATTTCTGTGAGATATTGCTGTCCTTATACTTTAAATCAGGAAGATAAATATCAACATAACCTTCAAGCATTTTTAGTGTATCAACGCACTCATATCCGCCTGTGTTATACACTATCGGGATGTTCAGCTTACCCTTCACCATATCAAGCGCCTGAATAATTAATGGAACATAATGCGTCGGGTTGACTAAATTTATATTTTCAGCTTTCTGTTCCTGAAGTTCAAGGAAAATCTGCGCAAGCCGTTCTACAGAAATATTTTTACCGAAGTTTTCAGCACTGATTTTATAATTCTGACAGAAGCAGCATTTCAATGTACAGCCTGAAAAAAATACTGTACCTGAACCATTTGCTCCGCTTATGCAAGGCTCCTCCCAAAAATGGAGAGCAGCTCTTGCAATTTTTATTTGATTGCCACCACCGCAAAAACCTGTTGATATTGTTCTATTGGCTTTACATTGGCGTGGGCATAATGTACATTGTAACATATCCAAAAGAATTCACCTCATGCTTATTATAACATAAAAACAGCCACAAGAAAACTTGTGGCTGTAGCTTTTATTAACTATTAATACTTGTTGTCATCATCATCGAGGTCAATCTTTAAATCCCCGCCAAACTGAAAGTCGGAACCTGATTGTGCGTTACCACCGAATGCAAACTCATCTGCTGGTGCAGGTGCTGGTGTTGTATTGCTACCAAATGCAAACTCATCTGCTGATGCAGGTGCTGATGTTGTATTGCTACCGAATGCAAACTCATCTGCTTGTGCAGGTGCTGATGTTGTATTGCCACCGAATGCAAACTCGTTACCTGGTGCTGAAGTTCCACCAAAAGCAAATTCATCAGCCGGAGCTGCTGAACTTCCACCAAAATCAAAACTGTTTGAAGAGGTGTTTGAAAGTCCACCAAAGCCGCCTGTCATAACTGCGCTGTCTGCACCACTAAAAAGCTTTTCCTTATCGCCAAGTCTGAATTTTGCAATCATATTTGTTAGAAGTAATGACTGACCTGAAAGTTCTTCACTTGCGGCAGCACTTTGTTCTGCTGTTGCTGTATTTGTCTGAACAACCGCTGAAATCTGGTCAATTCCATTGTTAATCTGCTGAATAGATTCTGCCTGATTCTCTGATGCCTTACTGATATTTTTTACAATATCATCAATATCTTTTGACATATTAACAATTTCGCCAAGTGATTTTGCAGTCTGCTTTGCAATCTTTGAACCACGGTCAACAGTTTCAACTGAGCCTTCAATAAGTGCTGTTGTCTGTTTTGCAGCTTCTGCACTCTTAGCGGCAAGACTTCTTACTTCATCAGCAACAACGGCAAAGCCTTTACCTGCTGAACCTGCTCTTGCAGCTTCAACGGCAGCGTTCAAAGCAAGAATATTCGTCTGGAATGCTATATCATCGATAACCTTGATAATCTTTGAAATTTCATTTGAAGAAACATTTATTTCATCCATAGCGCCAAGCATCTTGTTCATGTCATCATTACAGGATATAATGTTAGCCATTGTATTGCCAACTATACTTTCAGCCTGTTTTGCTGATTTAGCATTATTGTTAATCTGATGTGATACATCGAAAATTGTAGCTGAAAGCTCCTGAATAGCACTTGCTTGTTCAGTTGCGCCCTGTGACAATGCCTGTGCACCGTTTGAAACCTGATTTGCTCCGTTGTTAACCTGCTCAGCAGCATTCCTGATGTTTGCGAATGTATCTATCAAAGATAGTAAGATTGTATTGAATGTACTCTTTATCTTAATAAAATCACCTTGGAATGAACCATGCATTCTGTCGGTAAGGTTTCCATCTGAAATATTAACAAGAGAATCTGTGATTTTTGTTATGTATATTTTTAAAGAACTTACAGTATCCTGTAATGCGTTTGTCAATTCATACAATTCGTCCTGTGTCTTTGGAATATTAACAGGATCAGTTAGATTACCGTCTGCTAATGATTTCAGCCTTTCACTTGCGCTTTCAAGAGGTTGAGTTAATTTGTTTACTGATCGTCTTACAATAACAAAGCTTACAGCCAATACTGCAAAAGCACAGGCATAGCTTATTAAAATGGCAAGCAACAGATTAGTCCTATCTTTGATGAATAGTGCAATTGTAATTGAAACTATAGCAGTAGCTAATGTTGGCAACATGCTTAAAGCAAGAAATTTTGTTTTTATAGACTTCATATTAAACCTCCCATTAATTCGCTTAAATATGTATATATTATAGCATTAGTCCGTGTAAAATACAATATATTTGTTCAAATAATACGAAAAATATTTATTTTGATCACATATTGTTTTAATTTAATATTTGGTATATAATACAGTTTTGAGAAGGAGTGATTTTTATTGTTCAGATACGAGACTCATATGCATTCAAGCGAGGCAAGTGCCTGTGCCACAAACGATATTTACAAAATGCTTGAAAAGTATAACAGCCTTGGTTATACAGGAATAATACTCACAAATCATTTTTTCAACGGCAACACATGTGTCCCTCGTAATATGCCGTGGGCAAATAAAATTGAACTATTTTTCCTGCCATATGAAAAAGCAAAAACAAAGGCTAAGGAATATAATATGGACGTATTTTTCGGGCTTGAATATAATTATTATGGAACTGAATTTTTAATTTATGACCTTGATAAGGCATTCTTCCTCAAGCATCCTGAAATTATGAGTTTATCCCTCCCTGCCTTTATCGATCTTGTTCATAAAAATGATGGGATTGTCGTTCATGCACATCCTTTCAGGGAAGCTCCATATATTAGTGAAATAAGGCTCTTCCCGGAGCTTGTTGACGCTGTTGAGGTTATTAATGGCTCACATGCGGGAACTGATTTTGACGAGAAAGCCAAAGCCTATGCCGAGAAATACAATCTACCTCAGACTGCCGGCTCTGACGCACATAATGTAAACCATCCCCGCTTTTGTGGTATGGAATTTCAGCACCGATTGAAAGATATAAATGACTTCATTTCTTCAGTTCGGAAAAGAGATTATTCTCTATTTTTAATTTGAAATAATAATTCCCCCTTATCTTTGCATATAAATGCTTAGAAAGGGGTTGTTTTATGTTATCCAATTCAAGAATCAAATCAGTTTTTTTGTGTATTTTTGCTATTATATTAGCAATAATTGTGCTTATTCAGATAATTTCGGTTTCTGCGGTAAATATTGATGCCAAAAAAGGTATTAAGGTGCCTATAATAATGTACCATAGCGTTCTGGATAATGAAAGACGCTCTGGTGATTTTGTAATCTCCACAAAAACGCTTGAAAATGACCTGTTATACCTGAGGCAGAATGGCTATTCCCCTGTTCTTATAAGCGATCTGATTAATTATGTTTATAATGGTGGAACTCTGCCACAGAATCCTGTTGTGCTGACTTTTGATGACGGCTATTATAATAATCTTGCTTATGTTCTGCCACTTCTTGAAAAATACGACATGAAGGCAAGTATTTCTGTCGTGGGTTATTACTCAAAAGTAAACAGTGAATGCCCTGACAAAAACCCATCTTATGCTTATCTGACCTGGGATGATATCCTTGATCTTTTAAGGACAAAACGTATTGAAATCGGCAATCACAGCTTTAATATGCACTCACACACAAGCAAGCGTGCAGGCAGCAAAAAGAACAAATATGAAAATGAAGATGATTATTATTCACTGTTTTTAAGGGATACTCTGAATGTTCAGGATATTCTTAAAACCAACTGTGACTATCTGCCTTATTTTTATACGTATCCTTTTGGTTTCTACTGTGAACAGAGTGAAAAATACTTAAAACAGATGGGATTCAAGGCGACACTGACCTGCGAGCAAAGAATGAATTATATAACAAAGGATCCGGATTGCCTTTATCTTCTCGGCAGATACAACAGACCAAGTGGGATTTCGACAGAAGCTTTTATGAAAAAAGCCCTGAAATAGTACTGTTGAAAAGTCTTTTTACGACATATTTCATATTGACATTTGTGGTAAATTTATGTATAATTTTTATGTCTTTAACATCTTATAAAGGATGTGAAATTTATGTCAGATGTACAGAAGCAATTTAAAAAGCTTGATCAGAAGGCTATGAAGCTTCAGCATCAATGCGAAAAAAACTCACAGTATGCAGAAACTGAAAAATCAAAGAATTTTCTTCGCTTAATTCTTTTTTTCATATCTGTTTTATTATGCGGTGTCTGTGTTTTTATTTTGCTCAATAAAATCATTGGAAACAGCTTTACAGATAATTTCAAATTCCGCTATACACCGTCAGTTTTAATCAGCTTTTTTATCATTGCGGGAATTACTTCACTTTTCTTTATGAAAAAGAAATTTACAGGTACAGTTATTCTTCTCCTGTCTATTGTTAATCTGGCACTGGCAGTAATACTTTTCTCTGATATAAAACTGATAGAAGAAAATATTATTATGCTTGTCATCTGCTCTGCTTTAATTCTTTTTTCCTTGATTATTCTTATTAAAGCTTACAGAATAAAAAGACTCAAATAAAATCCTGCCCTTGTATTTTACTACGAGGGCTTATGACTTAAAAAGGGGTAAAGTATGCTATCAATTATAATTCCTGCCTTTAATGAAGAAGGCAACATCAGCAGAATAGTTTCAGTTATTGATAATCTTATGGTTGAAAATAAGATTGAATATGAAATTGTTTTTGTCAATGATGGCTCAAAGGATAACAGCTGGGTTGAAATTTCCGCTGCTTCAGAAAATAATTCTAATATAAGTGCAATCAACTTCAGCAGAAACTTCGGTAAGGAGAGTGCTATTTTTGCCGGACTGAAATATGCAAAAGGTGATGCTTGTGTACTTATTGATTGCGACTTGCAACATCCACCTAAAAAAATTGTTGAGATGTATCGCATATGGGAAAACAATGATGTTGATATTGTTGAGGGAAGAAAATCCTCACGCGGGAAAGAAAATATTATCTATAGATTATTCTCAAAGACATTCTATAGACTTATTACTGCTGAATCAGGAATTGATATGCAGAATGCTTCTGACTTCAAGCTTATGAGCAGGAATGTTGTTGACGCATTAAATGAAATGCCTGAAAGACTTACCTTCTTCAGGGCTATGTCAAAATGGGTCGGCTATAAGACCGAAATAGTTTATTTTGACGTTGAAAAGCGTGAAGTCGGCGAATCAAAATGGTCTGTCCACAAGCTTATCAAGTATGCTGTCAACTCAATAACATCCTACACAAGCGCACCTATGCAGATTGTTACTGTTGTTGGAGTTATAACATTCATTGTTTCTGTAATTCTCGGAATAAACACTCTTTACAATAAAATTGTAGGAAAGTCACTTGAAGGATTTTCTACTGTAATTCTTCTTCAGCTTTTCACAAGCAGTGTAATTATGTTCAGTCTTGGTATAATCGGATACTATCTGTCAAAGATTTATGAAGAGATAAAGCAAAGACCAAGATACATAATAAACGATAGAATAGAAAGCAAAAATCACACGGAAAAGGAGAGCTCAGATGACAAATAATGTTATAAAACAGTGGATTATCAACAAAAGATCTTATCTGATTACTTTTGCTGTTCCCGTTATTATAATGTATTTTGTCTATGCTGTTTTTGGCGTGCATCCCTTTGGTGATAACTCCGTTCTTGTCCTTGACCTCAACGGTCAGTATGTATATTATTACGAACACCTTAGAGATATTTTCTGGAGCGATAAAAGCTTATTATACTCATGGAGCAGAAATCTATCGGGTGAATTTTTAGGAATATATGCTTATTATCTTGCAAGTCCTTTTTCTATTATTCCTATACTTCTTCCGCGCTCAATGATGCTTGGTGCTCTTGAACTTATGCAGCTTATGAAGATCGGTACTGCTGCGTTAGCTTTTGCTGTATATCTTAAAAATCAAAAAGGCAGCAGGGTTTTCACAATTATTATATTTTCAACGCTTTACTCATTAATGTCATACTGTGTAGTTCAGCTTATGAACCCTATGTGGTTGGACGGACTTATATATCTCCCTCTCATAATAATGGGAGTTGAAAGACTCATTGACAATGGCAGAATGAAAGGGCTCATTATTCCTCTGGCGTTAATGTTCATTTCAAACTACTATATAGGCTATATGGTGGGAATATTCACTGGACTTTATTTTATTCAGTATATTATTGTCAGTGGTAAATACACATTCAAAAAAGGTATTATCAAAACTCTTATAAAAGCAGTCATCAGCGTTGCTGTGGCTGTTATGTGTGCAATGGTAATAATACTTCCGGCATATAATTCCCTCAAGCTTGGAAAACTTGAATTTACAGAACCTGACCTGACTGTTAAATCACAGTTCACCATAGAACAGTTTCTCTCAAAGCTTTTGCCTTTTAGCTACGATACTGTTAGACCAGAAGGTTTGCCGATTGTATTCTGTGGTTGTCTGACATTGCTTTTGGTTCCGCTGTATTTCCTGAATAAGAAAATTGATTCTAAAAGAAAAATAGCAAGCGGTGCTTTACTTGTTGCAATCTTCCTTTGTATGTATATAAGTATAGCAGATTTGGTATGGCACGGCTTTCAGGTCCCAAACTGGTTACCATTCAGATATTCATTTATATTCTGCTTTATTATGCTTGTTATGGCGGCAGACGCCTTTGAAAAGCTTGACGGAGTTTCTCACAAGCAGATATGTGGCAGCTTTTTTGGTATAATTATTTTCCTCTGCTATATTGAAGGAAGAGGCTTCAAGCATATTCCTGCAATAAAGACTATTCTTCCCTCTGCATTGATTATCACGATTTATTTTGTTGTTCTTCTTGAATATAAAAAGCATAAAACGGCTACAAATGCTATAATTACTATAATTTTCATCTGTGCTGAAATGTTCACTGTTTCACTTAATACTCTTGACAGAATTAACAAGGATGTTTTGTATAGCAAGTTTTCATCCTATCACGATTATGTGGATGACGGAAGAAAAGCTGTGGAAACGATCAATGAAATGGACGATGGTTTGTTCCGTAGTGAAAAGACATTCCACAGGACAGTAAACGACCCGATGGCTTTCGGGCTTAACGGACTTTCACATTCAAGTTCAACAATGAATTCTCCTGTAATTGAGATGATGAGAAAGCTCGGCTTTACCTCACGAGGACACTCCACAAGGTACACTGGTGCTACCGAAATAACAGATTCTATCTTTGGTGTAAAATATATACTCAATAAGGATAAGAACCTATATAATTATGATTATCTGTTAAAAAATAATGATATTGAAATTTACAAAAATCCTTATGCACTGTCAATGGGCTTTATGTCAGACAATAATATCAGAAAAGTCAATATAGAGAATGTTAACCCTTTCGAAAATCAGAATGCACTGATAAACAGCATGACCGGTAGCGACGAATCAAACAATATTTTTAAACCTATTATTGTTGATAATATAAATTATGAGAATATAACGGTTGAAAATGCGGGTGACCATACAAAATATTCCCCTACCGTTCAAGGAATTAATGCCCACATTGAGTTCAATATAACTGCTCCGACCGATGACGTCATATATGCATTCTTCCCGAGTAATTATGAAAGATCAATGAACATCTGGGTAAATAAAGAATTTATTGATTTTTATTATGAGGCAGATAATTACTGCATTGTCAGACTTGGAAAATTCGACGTAGGAGAAAAAGTTTCTATTATAACAACGCCTACAAAAGAAGATCTGTATATGATGGATCAATACTTCTATTATCTTGATAAAGATACTTTTGAAAAAACTATAAATACATTGAAAAACAATCAGTGGAATATCACAAAGCACACTGACACTTATCTTGAGGGTAAGGTTACCGCTCAGAATAATCAGATTCTATACACTTCTATCCCTTATGAAAAAGGCTGGACAATTAAAGTCGATGGTAAGAAAGTCAAGCCTGTTGTGCTGGTTGATTCATTGATTGGTATTGAAGTCACTGAGGGAACGCATACTGTTACTATGAGGTTCCTGCCTGATTATTTAATCAAAGGAATAATTATATCAGTTGTGGGGGTAATTCTCCTAATTGCAATAATAGTTTTAGAAAAGCGTTGTAGTAAGAAGAATATTAAAGTTGAAAAGGATGCTGAAAGTGGGAACTAAGGACTATATAGTTTTTAAAATTGATGGCGATTATGCCATTCTCAAAAGAACCGATATAGAAAGCAATGATGACTTTTTAGTAGCAAGAGCATTGTTACCTATAGAAATTGACGAGGGTTCAAGGCTCTTGTGGGAAAATCTTGAGTATACAATTATATAAAAAATAAGGATTGCAAATTAATGCAATCCTATATTTTTTTAAGATGGATTATCCTCTAAAAGATTCATCT
>OCTV010000437.1_pt1 | contig 16883 bp, 14 predicted proteins | sample 1539101 | NCBI WGS metagenome assembly OCTV01 (sample SAMEA3991422, study PRJEB22521) | metagenome | biome: anthropogenic terrestrial biome; feature: sewage plant; material: sludge | place: Sweden | collected 2012-09-26 | reverse complement strand
AAATAAGGCGTTCTAAAGGAGATATGAGAAAAACACTATTTGTTTGAAAATTTCTTTTTAAAGGTAATGTACATCTTTCCTCGTTTGTATTACCGTGTTTTTATTATAACACAAATAATTTAAGTTGTCAATATAGTTCAATAAATATCATAAAAAATATTTCGAATATGTGTAATTAAACAAATATAACATTTTGTATCATATATTTAACTACACAGAAATACCCATTGCAATCTGAATGTGCAATGGGTATTTTATTATCTTGTATAAAAAGGCAATTTGTTATCTGCAGCTTTTTTTCCTAACTCATCTGCAAATGATGCAATAGATAAGCTAAGGCCATTAAGGTGATCCTTTGTAGCTTCAGCAGCCGCATCAAATAATTTATGTCTTTGAAGATCATCATCTGCATTGTCAAAATCAATAATAAGCAAATAACTTTCCTGCTCTCCGCGTTTCATCATCAAAATATAAGCTTTTTCAACAGTACCATTTTCCTCAAAGAAATCAGCAAGTGCTCCCACAAGATCGTCAGGATACTCCCCAGGATCCCCTATCATTACTTTTTCGTCCCTGTGCTTATCTGCTGATTCCTTAAGCTGTGCGAGAAGTTCTCTCGGCAGAATCATATTTGAGCCGAATGGATTTATTACAAAACCGCTCGGGCCGTCATCATCATTTAATATCATTTCCATGTGGTTATCAAATGTAGTTACTACAGTCTGGAGTTTTTCTTCCTTTCTCCATTTTTTCAATTCATCCATATCAGTAAATGCAGGCAAGAACTTTTTGCCTGTATTCTGGGTAAGCATCATAAAATTTATACGTGTATTTTCCGGATCCGAAATTCTGTCAGTTTCTGCCAGCTTGTATTCTCCGTTTTCATCCTTTACTTCAATGATTGCCGGGGAAATAAAACGCGCTCTGCTGAGTTCTGATATAAATTTCATTTCGGAATTTTTATCTTTTTTTTCTTTAAGTACCTCCATGGCATAAACTAAAGCCGGATTAGATATGTCAGTAAGTTTTTTTTCCTTGTCCTTCAATTTTTTCACCTCATATTATAATTTTACCGTAAAATACTCATTAAAATATATTATAGTTTATACAAAATTCATATATGACATCGTAAAATCTAAATCCTTGTTGTAAATAATACGACTTGCATATATTCATTTATTTGTGAAATTTCTATAATTATTATTTGTGAATAACTGCTGTATGATTAATTTTAACATCATAATATATATAATGTCAAGCTTTTTTATAAAAAACATTATGATTCACTAAATAAATTTTATATTTTTTACAATACGTATAAAACAAAAATCCCCTGATTATACAAACGTCAAATTTGTACGTCCAGGGGAAATATTTTGATCTTACTTAATATCAGAATGCTATTTCAGTAGCAATCTTATAAAGATTTTCTTCAAAAGGCTTTGTCATTGACAATGCTTCCTGAATGTCAAAATCAACAATAGAATTTTTCTGCATGCCCACAACTCTGTTTCCTATTCCCTGTGCAAGAAGCTCAACAGCATAATGACCCATCTGTGTTGCAACAACCCTGTCTCTTACAGTAGGTGATCCACCTCTCTGTACATGGCCGAGAATAGTAGCTCTTGCTTCTATGCCTGTCTTTTCCTGAAGAATCTGTGCGATTTCTGTTGAATGTCCCACACCTTCGGAAACAACAATAATAAAATGCTGTTTTCCTGTCTTTCTTGTTTCAAGCATTTTTTTTGCTATTTCATTTAGATCATATGGCATTTCAGGTGTAATAATTTCTGTAGCTCCACATGCAATTCCTGTATTAACTGCAATATGTCCTGCATTTCTTCCCATTACCTCAACTACACTGCAGCGGTCATGCGATTGTGCAGTATCTCTTATCTTGTCAACCATTTCAAGTGCAGTATTCATTGCAGTATCATAACCAATTGTATACTCTGTACATGCAATATCATTATCTATTGTACCAGGAAGTCCTACACAAAGAATACCCTTTGCTGATAAATCGGCAGCTCCTCTGAATGAACCGTCACCGCCTATAACGACTATACCTTCAAGACCAATCTCTTTACATTTAGCAACTGCTTTGTCAACGCCCTCGGATGTTCTGAATTCATGACATCTTGCTGTATAAAGGCATGTACCACCGTTCTGGAGAATATCTGATACAGAACGCTCGTTCATTTCGATAATATCTCCTTTAATAAGGCCGTTATAGCCTCTTCTGATACCACAAACTTTTATTCCCTTACTGATAGCAGTTCTTGTTACTGCACGAACTGCAGCATTCATTCCAGGGGCATCTCCACCACTTGTTAAAACACCAATAGTCTTGATCATATTTAATACTCCATTCTGCCGATAAGGCTTATTATTTATTTAATATGGTCCATACAATTTTTAAATATTTATACATATATAAAAACCATATCTGTTTAACTCAGTCAACTGTGAAACTTTTCACTTAAATTATAACACTACCAATATATATTTTACTACATTTAAAAAGTTTGTCAAGACCTAAACGGTAAAACATTTATTAAATAAAGGTCATATTATCTCCTGAAATTTTTTTGTTTAGTAAAACATATAATTCATTTGTAATATCAATTTTTTTCTTTTCTTTAGGTGAAATTATTCTTTTTAGATCAGAAAGATAAAAACATACGGATGTATGTCCCTCATAAGACATATACTCATTTAAATTGTCAAGCATGCCTGCAAGCTCAGTACTTTTTGTATTGATACATAATTTCTTACTTGTTACAAGCTGAGCAAATTCTTCTTCATTTAACAGTATATCTGCAAGAATACTACACTCATCATCCTTTACAGAAAGCTTTCCGGAAACATACATTATGTCTCCTGGAGTGATATGATATCGGAGTGCATCAAATACCTTAGGAAAAATAACACAGTCAATATCATCTGTCTGATCTTCAAGCACGGCAAAGCACATTTTATCACCTTTTTTTGTAATGTGATTTTTTACAGATTGAATAATTCCTATAATCTGTACAGGGGAATTATCTGTGTATTTATTGGATTCGCGGTCGTTTATTTCTGAAATTTCAGGAATTCTCATCAGCTTCCTTTGATACATGTACTGCATAAGAGGATGTCCTGACACATACATTCCTGTTGATTCCTTCTCCATTTTCAGAAGTTCCTTTACAGGATATTCTTCAACATATGGTATTTCGACTTCATATTTGCATCTTTGACTGACTTCTCCGAAAAGATCAAGCTGCCCTTCTATATAATTATCCTTATCGTGCTGACATGAAGTCAATATGCTTTCAAGATTATCTGTCATCTGTCTTCTGTTTAATCCAAGACCATCAAATGCACCTGAGCAAATCAGACTTTCAATTGTTCTTTTGCTTACGTCCTTTTCTATTGTTCGTCTGCAAAAATCCTGAAGTGAAGTATAAAGACCATTCTTTTCACGTTCAGCTATTATCTGGTTTATAACTCCTTTGCCAAGATTTTTTATTGCAAGAAGCCCGAAACGTATTCCGTCATGAGTTATTGTAAAATTAAGAAAACTCTCATTTACTGAAGGGCTTAAATGCCTGACTCCGTTTGCCTCACACTCTGACATATACTCCATAAGCTTATTTGTATTTGACAGAACACTTGTCATTAATGCCGACATGTATTCCTTAAAATAATAGCACCTCAGATATGCTGTCTGATATGCAAGGTAAGCATATGCGGCAGCATGTGATTTGTTAAAAGCATACGAAGCAAAGCTTATCATTTCATCAAAAATACTGTTTGCAATATCCTCAGGAATTCCATTTGCAACTGCTCCTATACAATTTATACTTCCGTCATCATTTTTTAAGCCGTGTACAAAATTTATTCTTTCCTTCTCCATGACATCATGTTTTTTCTTAGCCATTGCACGTCTTACAAGATCAGCACGTCCATAAGAATAACCTGCAAGAGTACAGCATATTTCCATTACCTGCTCCTGATAGACTATGCATCCGTATGTTACATCAAGAATTTTTTCAAGAAGCGGATGCTTGTACGTTATTTTTTCAGGGCTATGCCTGTTCTGAATATATTTAGGTATTGAGTCCATCGGTCCGGGACGGTAAAGTGAAATAACAGCTATCAGATCTTCAATACTGTCCGGTACAAGCTTCATAATAACTGAACACATTCCTGAGCTTTCAAACTGAAAAACTCCTGATGTATTTCCCTTAGAAAGCATTGCATAAATATTTTTATCGTCAGTAGAAATTCTGTTTATATCAAATTCAGGATTTGTTTTATGAATAATCTGAATGCAGTCTCTTATTACAGTAAGATTTCTGAGACCAAGAAAGTCCATTTTAAGCAGCCCCAGACTTTCAAGAACAGTCATTGTATACTGTGTTACAATTGAATCTTCATTTTTCTTAAGTGGTACAAAGTCACTTACAGGAGCACTTGCAATAACAACACCTGCTGCATGGGTAGATGTGTTTCTTGGCATTCCCTCTATCCTACGTGCCATCTCTATAAGATTGTGAACTGTCTGGTCAGAATCATACATACTTTTAAGATCATCATTTTTTAAAAGAGCTTCATCTATTGTAATATTAAGTTTATTCGGAATAAGCTTTGCTGTTTTATCACATACGTTATATGGTATACCCATGGCACGTCCTGCATCTCTTATTGAGCCCCTCGCTGCCATAGTACCAAAAGTAATAATCTGTGCAACCCTGTCACTGCCGTATTTTTTAATTACATATTCAATAACATGCGGACGCCCCTCAATACAGAAATCAATATCAAAATCAGGCATACTTATTCTTTCAGGGTTAAGAAAACGTTCAAAAAGAAGATTGTATTCCATAGGATCAATTCCTGTAATATCAATACAGTATGCACATATGCTGCCTGCACCAGAACCTCTGCCGGGACCTACCGGTATATTATTTTCTTTTGCATATCTGATAAAATCCCATACTATTAAAAAGTAATTGACATAACCCATTTTTACAATTATATCAAGCTCATATGCCATTCTTTCCTGTACCTTTTTATCAGGTTCTTTTCCATATTTTCTATACATTCCGATGTAACAGAGTTCTTTAAAAAATTTTGTATTATCACTGCAGCCATCTATTGTAAAAGACGGAAGCTTTGTTACTCCAAATTCAAATGTTATATTGCACTGCTCTGCTATCTTACTTGTATTATATACTGCTGACGGAACAGATCTGAAAAGCTCAAGCATTTCTGCTTCACTTTTCATATAAAATTCATCAGTCGGGAAACTCATGGCACCAGGGTCGTCAATTGTAGTATTTGTCTGAATACATATAAGAACTTTCTGCATTTGTGCATCATCATGATTTATATAATGAACATCATTGGTTGCAGCAAGCGGAACTCCGGTTTCCTGGGAAAGCTTATAAAGATTAGGAAGAATACGACGCTGTTCCGGTATTCCATGATTCTGAACTTCAATATAATAATTTCCCTGACCAAATATTCTGTTATAGCATTCAACTGTTTTTTTAGCACCGTTATAATCATAATTTACAAGCTGTATAGCTACTTCACCGGCAAGACATGCAGAAAGGCATATAAGCCCTTCATGATATTTTTCAAGAAGTTCAATATCCACTCTTGGTTTATTATAAAATCCACTTATAAATCCCTCTGATACGAGTTTTATAAGATTATGATATCCTGTATTATTTTTGCACAATAAAATTAAATGATAAGGCGAGCTGTCAAGCTTATGTACCTTATCATTTCTTGTACGTCTTGCTACGTATACCTCACAGCCGATTATAGGCTTTATTCCTTGTCTGAGAGCTTCATTATAAAAATCTACTGCCCCATACATTACCCCATGATCTGTTATGGCAACAGCAGATTGTCCAAGCTTCTTTGCATTGCTAACGATATCATTTATCCTGCACGCACCATCAAGCAAGCTGTATTCACTATGAAGATGCAAATGAATAAAATTACTGCTCATAAATCTCCTCTTCCATAATAATTAATCCTAGGACTTAATATTATCAGCTATCTGTGTCAGTCTTTTTAATCTGTGATTTACTCCGGATCTTCCAAGAGGCGGAGTAAGTGTTTCTCCAAGCTCCTTGAGGCTGAGTTCAGGATTATTAAGCCTTGCAAAAGCTATCTCCTGTAAAGTTTCAGGTAGTGATTCTATTCCAATAGTCTTCTCAATAAGCTCAATATCAAATTTTTGTTTTACAGATGCTTCAATTATTTTATTACAGTTTGCCATATCACAATTTGAAATACGATTTACCCTGTTTCGTACATCCTTAAGTATTTTTACATTTATAAGTTCCAGAGTAGAACCCTGTGCGCCCATAAATGTAAGAATATCCTCTATATTTTCACTCTCTTTAAAGTAAAGAATATATGAATTTTTACGAATGACCATTTTGTTAACAAGACCAATAGACTTGAAAATAACTGAAAGATCATCATACAGCTGCTTTACAGGAAGGACAAATTCAAGATGATATTCATTATTAGGATTTGTCACACTTCCGCAGCTTAAAAAAGCACCTGCTATAAAATTTGAAAGGCTGTTATTATCAATTTTTTTTATATCTATTTCTCTTTGTTCCGGATCAAAATTAAATGTGGTGGCTATAAGGCCGATAGAAGCCTGGTCATTTATCATAAATGAATACAAAACTGACCCATTTTTCCTATTGTTTATATCTTCATTTATTTTTACTTTTCCTTTAAAAATTTCATTTATAAGCTTAGGAAAAATTTCAGCTACTGCTGTACTTTCAGATTGAAGATATATTTCAGACCTGCTGAACTGTTTGCAGAAAATAATCATTCCATACAGACATGCAAATTTTTTATCCTTATCTGTAACTGCCGAAATAAGTTCAGATTTCACATCATTTGAAAAAGACAAACCCATACTCCTTTATAATATAATTTTGATTAAGTTTTAGAAATATCTCTATGGGTTTTACGTACAGTATAGCCCTGTTCAATGAGATATTCCGCCATAAGCTCTGCAAATGTAACAGAACGGTGTTTTCCCCCTGTACAACCAAAACCAATTACAAGCTGACTCTTACCTTCATAAATATACTGAGGAAGAAGGAAGCTTATAAGATCCTTAAGCTTAAACAGCAAAACGTTTGACTGTTCAAATCCCATTACATAATTTCGTACCATTTCATCATTACCTGTCATATACTTAAGTTCAGGTATATAGAAAGGATTTGGCAGACACCTTACATCAAACACCAGATCTGCCTCAGAAGAACTGCCGTATTTAAAACCGAATGACATGACTTTTATCGAAAGTGAATCCGTTGATTTTTCAAGAAAAAGATTTGATATTGATTCTTTTAACTGAGAATTTTTAAGATATGACGTATCTATGTAATAGTTTGCTATTTCTCTGAGGCAATTAAGCTTTTCACGCTCATATGCAATTGCCTTAGGCAGACATCCATCAAATTCCGAATCAAGCGGATGCTTACGTCTTGTTTCCCTGTATCTCTTTACAAGTACATCATCTCCAGCTTCAAGATACAGTATCTTGAAATCAAAATGATCGTTATGCATTTTTTCAAATGACATAAGGGTTTCTTTTGTAAACATTTCTCCTGATCGTATATCAACAGCTATAGCTATTTTCTCCATAGTACCTTCCCTGCATATTTCAACAAACTTAGAAATAAGCTGGGGCGGCATATTATCAATACAATAAAATCCAATATCCTCAAGAATATTCATTGCACATGATTTTCCTGATCCGGATAGTCCTGTTACTATAATGAACTGCATATAAATCTCTCCACGCTTTTTATTTTAATATTTCAGGTTCAAGCTCAAGTTCATATCCTGTATCAGACCTGACTTTTTCTTTTACCTTATTGACCAGATTTATAATATCCTCACATGTTGCATTGCCTTTGTTTATTACAAATCCACTATGTTTCTCGCTGACCTGCGCATCACCTACAGATAATCCTTTAAGTCCGCACTGTTCAATAAGTGCTGACGCGTATGCACCATCAGGTCTTTTAAATGTACTTCCTGCGCTTGGAAAATTAAGAGGCTGTTTTTCACGTCTTCGTGTTATAAGCTGTTCCATTTTCTGCTCTATTTCAGGTATTTCACCTTTGTGAAGCTTAAGACGTATACGTATAATAATCCTGCCTGAATTCATAAATGCACTATGCCGATAAGATAAATCCATGTTTTCCTTCATAATTGTCTTTACCATACCGTCACTGTCAATATAGTCTGCAGATGTAACTATATCTGCAATTTCGCCTCCGTATGCACCTGCATTCATGTACAGTGCACCCCCGACAGTACCGGGGATTCCATAGGCAAATTCAAGCCCTGAAAGTCCTTCATGCATCATTACAGCGCACAGTCTGCTCAGAAGAAGTCCCGCTTCGCACTCGACAACCTCATCACGTATAAAATTAATATTTGAAAAATCATTTCCAAGTATAAGAACAGCTCCGTCAAAGCCTTTATCTTCTGCAATAACATTGCTTCCGTTTCCGATAACTGCAAATTTAATTTTGTTATTCCTACAATAATTAATAATGTCAACAGCACAACCCTCGCAATTTAAAAATACTGCTATTTTACATGCACCGCCGATTTTAAATGTCGTGTGATTTTTCAATGGTTCATCAAGTTTATATCTGCATTGGTATTTTTCACAAACAGATATAAGTTCATCAATATAAGACATTTTATCACCTCACTGCAAAATCAGGCCTTTTTGAACTAATTCGCCTGTAAATATTTTCAACATGTTTGTTTGCTATCAATTCTTCAGGATAACCTATTTCTTTTATCATTTTTTCAGCTTCTGATACTCTTCCAACCAGGTCACAATAATGGCCGTCAGAATTGACGATAATAGGAATTTCGTACTTTTTACATATTTTTAGCATTTCTACATTCAATTCTCTTGCTCCATCCTTATAAAGAATTGCTGATTCGTTGATTTCAACAAGCTTGTCATATTCTTTAAATACCTTCAGTACTCTTTCCATATCAAAAGGATAATTCGGAGCACCTGCATGGCCTATTACATCAACTCTCGGATTATTTTTGGCAAGACTGATATATGATTCTGTACAATCCTGATTATCAGGATTTTTAACCATAACCCAATGATATGATGCTATCACCCAGTCAACAAATTCAAGTTCAAAGTTATTCATGTCAATATTCCCTTCAAAATCGGAAATATTTGCTTCGACGCCTTTTATTACTCTTACACCTTCAATATAATCAGGAATAACTTTAAGATTTCTAAAATGCCATACATGCGGTGCATCATAAATTGAAGGTGCATGATCTGTGAGTGCAAATCCCTTCAGGCCAAAATCCGCAGCAGACTTTGCTATTTCTTTAACTGTTGAATATGCATGTGTAGATGCTACTGAATGAAAATGTGTATCTAATTCTATAAACAAAATGCTAACCTCCACAGTGTATATAGATACAGAAAATATTTTAATATTAAAAGTAAAAGGTTTTACTCAGTCAGAAACTGTTTTGCTCTCTTTAAACATGAAAAATTTCAAACCTTTATATTAAGGAAATCCATCGTCTGGAAGGCGACGGACACCTATCTGTATCTGAAAATGTATTTTTTACAGATCCTTTATTGTTTCTTTTTGATCCATTTCAAGACCAAGCCTGCCTAAAAGTTCCTGAGCAGCATTGTATCCCATTTTTTTCTGTCTGTTATTCATTGCAGCAACTTCAAGTATAACGGCAAGATTTCTTCCCGGCTTTACAGGTATAGTCAGTGACGGAACATTAACACCAAGAATTGAAATATATTCACTGTCAACTCCCATTCTGTCATAAAGCTTTTCAGGATTCCATATTTCAAGTTCAACTATCATGTCTATTTTTTCGGTTACTTTGACCGCACCTACACCGAACAGTCTTCTTGCATTAATAATTCCTATGCCTCTGAGTTCAAGAAAATGACGGATATTATCAGGAGAAGTTCCTATAAGACTTATATTTGAAACCTTTCTGATTTCGACCGCATCATCGGCAACAAGTCTGTGTCCTCTTTTTACAAGTTCTATAGCAGTTTCGCTTTTACCTACACCGCTCTCACCTAGTATAAGAACTCCTTCACCGTATATTTCAATAAGTACACCGTGTCTTGTTATTCTTGGTGCAAGATTAAGGTTAAGGAAAGCTATGAGTGCTGCAACAAAATTTGACGTACTGTCCTTTGATCTAAGAACAGGAATACTATGCTTTTCAGCAAGCACGACAATCTCAGGAAAACATTCAAGTTCTCTTGTAATAATCAGTACGGGGATTTTATGTGAAAAAAGCTTGTCTATAATATCTGTACGCTCATCTTCGCCTATACTGGATAAATATGCAAATTCCATTTTGCCCAATACCTGAATTCGTTCAGGATTAAAATATTCATAGAAATTCATTAACTGCAGTCCCGGACGATTAACTTCATTTTCACTTATCATTATTTCTTCTGCTGCTTTTGGAAGGTATAGCTCATCAAGCTTGAATTCGTCAATTATTTTCTGAAGTGATACTGTGAATTTATTTGTCATAAAAACACCCCTCTTATTTTTAAAATTACCGTTCTGATACGGCTTATACATATTTATCATTATACAATAAATCTTAAATTATTTCAATAGAAAGTGTAATATTGAACCGAAGTAAATTTCATAGTATATTTCCTTATAGAGGATGACAATTTTTTGAATGAATATATAAACATAGAGTTGCATTAAATTGAAAAGGAGTTAAAAAACTCTAAAAAAATTTTAAAATCTGTGCTTGCGAAGGTACAGGACGACCCGAAAGCCCTGCAAAAATTTAATCATTTTCTTAAACTTACCTCATAAGACTCAATAGTAATGCATGAATATAATATGAAATTTTGCTGAAATACTGGCTTATGGAATAAAACTATGCTATAATAAAATTAATAATAATATTTTTATGGGGATGTTTAAATATGATAGACTGTCACACACATACATGTAATTCTCCTGATGGATCCGATACACCGCAAGAAGCCGCTGAACAGGCATGCAGACTTGCTCTTAAGGCATTTGCTATAACAGAGCACTGTGAGGCAAACAGACTTTTCGGACGCGAGGATTATCATATAGATTATAACAGTGAACACGTATTTCACAACTATGACATTTTTCAGAAATCAATATCCGAAAATAATATTATTAAAGAAAAATATTCTTCAAGACTTAATTTTATCAACGGAATAGAACTTGGTCAGGCGGCACATGATTTTAAATCAGCTGAAAAAATTATTTCAGAAAAAAGCCTCGATTTTATAATATGTTCAACCCATGAGTTGCCGGCACATGAGGATTTTGCATTTCTTGACTATAAAAAAGAAAATATCCATGATCTTCTTGTCCAGTATTTTGATGAAACTCTGAAACTATGCAAATGGAGTAGATTTGATGTACTTGGACATCTGACTTATCCGCTCAGATATATTATGGGTGAAGCAGGAATATATACTGACATTTCAGAATTTGATGAAATAATTACTGAATGTTTCAGAACACTTGTAAAAAACGATAAGGGAATTGAAATTAACACATCGGGGCTCAGGCAGGCATACGGAAAAACATTTCCGGAGCTTAAGTATATAAAGCTTTTCCGTGATCTTGGCGGTAAAATAATAACTATCGGTTCTGATTCGCACTGTACTAAAGACATTGGTTCAGGCATTGACAAAGGAATTGAACTTGCCGCTGCTGCCGGATTCAAAAAGATCTATTATTTTAAAAATCATATTCCTTATGGAATACAAATCTGATATCAGTACAAAGCAATAAAATAAGGGCTTGCCCTGTTTAACGTGGCAAATATGTGTAACCTTGCCACCTTAGATCCGGGCAACATAATGCCTGAGTTATATATGCTCTGTGTTGAAATATAAATAGCCACAATTTTCATGCGGAGAAAAGGAGTAATATATGGATTCATTATTACAGCTTCTAAAACAGAATGCACGTTTCACAAATCAGCAGTTAGCTGCCATGCTCGATACAACCGAGGGAGCAGTCGCGGAAAAAATAAAAGAATATGAAAACAAGGGTATCATTATGGGATACAGTGTTATTCTTAATGATGAGCTTGCTGACAAGAATACAGTAACGGCATTTATTGAAATACGAGTAACTCCGCAAAGAGACTGCGGCTTTGACGACCTTGCAAAAACAATTATGATGTATGATGAGGTCGAAAGTGTTTCTCTCATGTCAGGCGGATATGACCTTGCCGTAACTGCTTCAGGAGCTGACCTGAAAACAATAGCACTTTTTGTTGCACAGAAATTATCAACAATTGATGGGGTAATTTCAACTGCTACACACTTTGTTCTCAGGAGATACAAGGAAAAAGGCATATTTATTAACCAGAACAACAATACGGATGAGAGGAGCATGGTTTCTCCATGATTAATTATGATAAAATCCTCAACAGCACTATTAAAAATATAAAACCCTCGGGTATAAGAAAATTTTTTGATATTGCACAGAAAACAGAGGGTGTTATAAGTCTTGGTGTAGGTGAACCTGACTTTAATACACCATGGGCAATACGACAGAAGGCAATACAGACTATAGAAACCAAAAAGACAGTATATACTGCAAATGCAGGTCTTGAAGATCTGAGAAGAGAAATCGCAGGTTATGTAAAAAAACGTATAAATACCGAATACGAACCAACAAGTGAAATTGTAGTAACAGTAGGCGGTTCAGAAGCAATAGATATTTCAATCCGCTCAATAGTAGAACCGGGGGATGAAGTTCTTATTGTTGAGCCTTGCTTTGTATGCTATTCACCTATTGTACAGCTTTCAGGAGGTATTCCGGTACCTATTGAGACAAAGGTAGAAAATAATTTCAAATTAAAAGCCTCAGAGCTTAAAGAAAAGATAACTGAAAAAACAAAGCTTCTTATTCTGCCGTTTCCAAATAATCCGACAGGAGCAATAATGACACGGGAGGACCTTGAGGAGATAGCCGAAGTTCTTCGTGATACACAGATAGTCGTTCTTTCAGATGAAATCTATTCCGAACTTACATACGGAAGAAAACACTGTTCAATAGTTGAAATAGACGGGATGAAAGAAAGAACTGTTCTTATAAATGGGTTTTCAAAGGCATTTGCGATGACAGGATGGCGACTCGGATATATGTGTGCCCCTGCACCTCTTGTAAAACAAATTCTAAAGCTTCATCAGTTTGCTATTATGTGTTCACCTACTATAAGTCAGTATGCTGCAATTGAGGCGCTTACCAACTGCTATGGTGAAGTTCAGAAAATGGTATCTGAATACAACGTAAGAAGAAGATTTGTAACAAATGGATTCAACAGACTTGGACTGACATGCTTTAATCCCGAGGGAGCATTCTATGTATTTCCTTGTATAAAAAGCACAGGAATGTCAAGTGAAAAATTCTGTGAAGAGTTGCTTTACAGTAAAAAAGTTGCTGTTGTTCCGGGAAATGCATTCGGCAACAGTGGAGAGGGATACATAAGGGTTTCATATGCGTACTCTCTTAACCACATTAACGAAGCACTTTCACGGATAGAAGAATTTCTTAAAGAAATAAAGTAGGATATTGTTTATATGAATAAAATTTCAATTAAAACATTTGCAAAAATAAATCTTTCTCTTGATGTTACTGAGAAAAGGTCTGATGGATATCACAATATAGACAGCATTTTCGAAGAAATCTCACTTCATGATATAATTACGGTAACACAGGATGATTCAGACAGTATATCAATTTCCTGTACCAGACCCGGTATTCCATGCAATGGAAAAAATATTGCATATAAAGCGGCAAACGAATTTTTTAAATATACAGGAATCAGAAATACAGGAATCAGCGTTCATATTCAAAAAAATATTCCGAGTCAGGCAGGTATGGGTGGTGGAAGTACAAATGCAGCGGGTGTTCTGAAAATATTAAATAAAATGTTTAATGCTGATCTTTCTGAAAAAACACTTATGGAAATAGGCCTGAAAACAGGTGCTGATGTTCCGTTTTTTATAGCAGGAGGTCTGTGTTATGTAACAGGTACAGGTGATATTGTCAGAAAGCTCTCCAATCTTCCGGAACATTACGTAGCAGTTGCAAAAGGCAAAGCTGGAATATCTACTCCACATGCATACAAAGAAATAGATACGCTTATTGATGCACCACATCATGATTCACAGAAATTACTTTCATGCATATCGTCAGGAAATATAGATGAACTCATGAAAAACTGCTTTAATTCATTTGAACTTGTAAATCATCCTGATGACATTGAAAAAATAAAATCAGTAATGTCAGAAAACAATTCTATCGGCACTCTTATGACTGGAAGCGGTTCAGCAGTATTCGGTATATTTGCAGACAAAGCCTCAGCCCAAAATGCTGCAAATGTCCTTTCAGGAATATTCCCGTTTTCCGGAGTATATACCAACGTACAAAATTAAAAATCGTGACATTCAAAGGTACAGGGAGACTGGAAAGCCCTGCTCGTCTCCTTATATATGAAATATTTAAGAGAGGATAATTAATATGACACTACAAACAGAAGAAAAAGAGAAAGAACAATCAAAAGAAAAAGTAACAGTAAAAAAGAAAATAACCGCAAGATCAGTCTTTAAAGAAATATTCAGTACAGCGCTTACATTCCTGATTGCATTAGGCGTATGCAAATTTACATTCAGATATCTTATTCAGAAATCAGTCGTCGATGGATGTTCAATGGTTCCGACACTTCATGAAAATGACAGACTTCTTTCAACAAAAATACTTATTGATCCCAAACCTGAGGATATTATAATTATAAGAAGTGAAAAGCTCAATAAGGATATAGTAAAAAGAGTCATTGCTCTTGAAGGACAGACAGTTGATATTGATTTTGAAAAAGGTTTCGTATATGTTGACGGCAAAAAACTTAACGAACAGCTCTACAATGAAGGTGAAGAACTTACATCTGACTATTTTATAAATACCATGACGACAAGAGACATGGGGGCATTTGATACATATCCGATTGTTGTACCGGAAAATTACGTTTTTGTTCTTGGAGATAACCGCAATGTTTCACTCGACAGTAAAAGTAATCAGCTCGGATTTGTACCAAAGGATGAAATAATAGGAAAAGTATTTATGAGAACAAATCCTCTTACTGATATAAAGTTTTTCTGAGTTTTCAATTAACAACAAAATAAACAATTTGCTCTGCCACCGGGCAGTGATAAATGGTGCTGGATACATTCCGTAAGGTCTTTGAAGGAATGTATCTGAGCATCTTTTTTTTATGGAGGAATTTATGAACTACAAAGAATATTTTAAATATGTTCTGTTAAACATTCTTGGAATGGCAGGAATCTCATGCTATATACTTGCAGATACATTTTTTGTTTCAAAGGCAATCGGCACTCAGGGGCTTGCTTCTCTTAACTTTGCAATACCTGTATATAATTTTATTAACGGTATTGGTCTTATGTTCGGGATAGGGGGTGCAACACTTTTTACTATTCTGAAAAATCAGAACAATCATGATAAAGCAGACAAAATATTTACATATACATTTTTTATTTCTGTATTAACTTCAACTCTGTTGCTTATGACAGGATTATTATTTTCAGAACAATTATCACATCTCCTTGGTGCAGATAATACAACAATTATAATGACTCAAAATTACCTTAAAATACTCCTCTGCTTTTCTCCGTTTTTCATTATAAATAATGTATTTCTTGCATTTGTAAGAAATGATGGAGCACCTAAGCTCTCAACGGCTGCAATGATAATAGGAAGTCTTTCAAACATAGTCCTTGATTATATTTCTATGTTTATTTTCGGACTCGGTATTACAGGTGCTGCACTTGCAACAGGCATAGCACCTGTACTGAGTATTTTGATTATGCTGACACATATGAAAAACTGTTCATTTAAATTAAAGTTTTCCATTTCAGATAATGATAACGGTCATTCTATAAAATCCCGGCATTTTTGTTTAATCATCAGAAATTTCTGTCACGAGTTGAAACGTATTATAAGTCTTGGAATATCATCATTTATTATTGAATTTTCATCTGGGATTGTACTTGTTGTTTTTAATATCATTATTATGGGATTAAAAGGTAGTACAGGAGTCGCAGCATATGGTATCATTGCAAATATATCACTTGTGATACTTGCTGTATTTACCGGAACAGCACAGGGAATTCAGCCGCTTGCAAGCAAATTTTTCGGAATCGGTGATCTGTTGTCTCAAAAAAAGGTCCTCAGACTTTCGGTTGTTACTTCAACATTGATAGCTGTGGTTTCTTATTGTTTATTGATTGTATTTTCAGATAATATAATTTCAGTATTTAACAGTGATAATAACACTGAACTTAAATCAATTGCAGCTACAGGATTTGCAATATATTTTTGTGGATTTATTTTTGCAGGATTCAATATTGTCAATTCAGCATTTCTGAGTGCAACTCAAAAAACCAAACCGGCATTTGTTATCTCTGTTTTCAGAGGATTTATAATTATTCCTGTGGTTATAGTATTTTCTGTTATTTTTAAAATGAAAGGCGTGTGGCTGTCATTTACAGTAACAGAATTAATTACTGCTGTTATTGGTATTATAATAATTATGAAGTTACTGTTCAGCCATATCCCAAACAAAATGGATATATGACCGAAGATCCAGGCGATTGGGAAACCCGATCGACTCCGCTTAAGGCGAAATCCCTGCAAAACGGTATAGTAATAGCTAGTGGCTGAATAATAACAACATCAAAAAAAATTTAAAAATTATTAAAACAG
>OCTV010000420.1_pt1 | contig 17299 bp, 17 predicted proteins | sample 1539101 | NCBI WGS metagenome assembly OCTV01 (sample SAMEA3991422, study PRJEB22521) | metagenome | biome: anthropogenic terrestrial biome; feature: sewage plant; material: sludge | place: Sweden | collected 2012-09-26 | reverse complement strand
CACTTGCTGTTATTATTATTGGGGGTTTATCTGCATTCTTTTTTGTAAAACCTTTTAGATATTCTATCGAGAATGCATTAATGAGACCTTCGAAGCTGTATGCAAAGGCAGAAAAGAAGTATGTTTCTGAAAATTCAAAGACATTGGGCGCAATGTATGAAAAATTATCAAATACCATTACTGGTAAATCAGAAATCGGTTATAATACAAGCACAAAGGTTGAGTTCGGTGAAGACTTTATAAAAGAGGCTAATATTGAGGGACTCAAGAGTGTAACACTAAAAACAAATAACGGATTTAAGGGAACTCTTAGCGGACAGAATTATTCTTTACTTTATAATGACAAGAATGTTATTTCAGTAAATACAGTTATAGATCTTGATAAGAAAACAGCTTTTGTAAAAGTTCCTGAATTAAGCAGTGCGTATCTATCAGTTGCTGAAAAGGATTTAAACACTTTGCTTGAGAGCAGTGGATTATCAATGAGCAATCTTACAAAATCAAACAGCACGTCTATGCTGCCAATAGGTGATGCTGATATAAATGCAAAGGATCTTGCACTTTCAGATGAAGAAGTAGAAAAAGCAATCAAGAGATATACTGACATTTTTATTGACTCTTCAAAGAGCGTTCAGAAGGATACAGTCAAAGATAGTATTGATGGTGTTGATTATAAGTACATAGCTCTTGAAAACGAGATTAAGTACGAGGATCTTTTTTCAATTGGCGAAGATGTACTTAATGAGCTCAAAGAAGACGATACAATCAAGAATATGGTTATGAAATCAGAAGGAATTACTGAAGAACAGTATGAAAAAGGCATTGATCAACTTATTAAGTCAATCAATTCTGGTAATAAAGATGGAGCTTTTGGTAAAGATGTTGACCTGAGCGATACATTCTGTACAATTACAACATATATCAATAATTCCCGTGAAGTAATGGGTAGGGAAATTGAAATAAATGATTCCAAAACAGAATCATCTTTTGGATATATTACAGTTGACAATGACAAGAACTATGCTCTCTCAGTATGGGCAAAAGATGGTGACAAGGAAATTTTCTCTGTTGAAGGTTCAGCAAAGAAAAAGGGCGAAGCACTTACAGGAACATTTAACTGTATGGTATTAGATGGAAAAGATAAATCTGAATGTACTGTATCATTGGAAGATGCTGAAATTGTTGACAAAGAGAATATGCTTGTTAGCGGTAAGCTTACATATGAAAAAGAAAACAAAGGCAAAAAAACTGAACTTGTTATGGATTGTTCTGTAAAGAACAAGAAACAGACAATAAAGATTACAGTTAATCAAGATAAGAAATCATTAGGTTCTATTGAAACAAGCTATGAAAAGACAGAAGTTTCTGATATAAAATTACCTGGTTCAGATGCAAAAGTATATGATGTAAATACACAGATGGAAGATTACCTCGGAACAATTGATGCAGAAGGCTTTAGAAAAACTCTTACAGATGCACTTGGTGAAGATTTGGTAAAACAGCTTACATCAGCAGCTACAAATATTAAAAAGCCAGGAACAGCAGATCCATCAATTGATGATTATGATGACGATGATGATGATATTGAAGAACCTTCTAAGTCGGAATCAAAATACGACTTTAAGAATCTTAAGGTTGTTATGAATGGTAAAGCTACTACATTTCCATGCCCTGCTTCACTTGTAAAAGATAAGATTATGTGGGAAAAAGCTAGTGTTGAAGCTGACAATATTACTTTTGGTCAATTAATCGGTGCTGACGGCAAGCAAGATTATGCAGTATCATTGAGAGGTAGAAACAATACAAAAGCTCCTGCTTCAATGGATAAAGGAGTAGTTGAAAGAATCAGCATGTATTCATCAGCAGAAGGAAGATTTGATTTTTCTATAAATGGCATAAAAAATGGATCTACAATTGCTGATATAAATGCTGCATTCGGTATAAAAGCAACAGATTCTTCAACAATTAAAATTGTTGATACAAAGTCAACAGAGAATATTATAACATTCTATATGAGTAGTGGTAAGGTATCTTCACTATCTCTTGATATGTGGAAATATTAATTCTGAATAATAAAAGGTCTCACGATAAAGTGAGACCTTTTTTGTTTTATATATCAATATTAGAAAAAGCAGCCTTATAAATCTGGCTGCTTTTTGTATTTTATTCAATAACAGTATAGTGTTCAGAAGCACTTTCTTTGGTAGCATATTCGCTGATTGAAAGTATTTTTACCTTCAATGGCTTCTGTCCGAGATTTATTTCAATGATATCGTCAACCTTGACATCATATGAAGCCCTTGCGACCTTGCCATTGACGACAATTTTACCAGCATCACAGGCTTCATTTGCAATAGTTCTTCTCTTGATAATCCTTGTTATTTTAAGATATTTATCCAAGCGCATATATTATTCCCCTTAAATAAAAAGAAATCGGCGCAAGGCCGATTTCTGTATGATAGCAAATATTACTTTGCAACTGCATCCTTAAGAGCCTTACCAGCTTTGAAAGCAGGAACCTTTTTAGCAGCGATATTGATTTTTTCCTTTGTTTTAGGATTGATACCTTCTTTAGCTTTACGCTCACGAACTTCAAAAGTACCGAAACCAACAAGCTGAATCTTTTCGCCTATAGCTAATGATTCAGAAATAGCAGAAATTACTGATGCAAGAGCCTTATCAGCATCTTTCTTTGAGCATTCAGCTTTCTCGGCAATAATGTTTACTAAATCTGTCTTTGTCATTTTTTTTCATCCTCCAGTAATATTTTTTAACGGGTAAACCATTAAATTTTATCTTTTGCCTTGTGCCAGTAGGCATCAAGAACATCTATGCTAAGGGATTTCATATCTATCCCATCTAGCCTTGTGAGGTTTTCGACCGATTCAAAACGGTCAATAAATTTATTGCAAGCCTTTGTGAGAGCTTCTTCACTGTTAAGACCAAGCTTTCTTGCAACATTAACACAGGAAAAAAGTACATCACCAAGCTCATCTAATATCTGATCTTCTTTCCCGACCTGAATGGCATTGTCAAGTTCATCAACCTCACCACGTAAAGCAGAGAAAGCAGTATCTACATTTTCAAAATCCATTGAAGCTTTGCTGGCTCTCTTGCCGATTTTTTCGGCCTTCATAAGTGCGGGAAGTACATCAGGAACATTTCGTAAAGTCTCAGTATAGCTTTTTGTTCCCTTGACTTCGTTCTTGATATTTTCCCAGTTTGTGAGAACCTGTTCTGTACTGTCAACCTCAATCTCACCAAAAACATGAGGGTGTCTGATAATCAATTTATGACATAATTCATCTACAACATCATTAAATGTAAACGAATCAGCTTCAGCTTCCATCTGAGCATGAAAAATGACCTGCAATAAGACGTCACCAAGTTCTTCTCTGAGTAGCTCTGCATTTTCCGTGTCAATAGCCTCAATAACTTCGTATACTTCTTCAATAAAATTGTTTCGTATTGATGAGTGAGTCTGCTCTTTATCCCAAGGGCAACCATTTTCACTTCGAAGAATTTGCATAATATTTACAAGGTCATTAATAGTGTAATATTTATTTAATGAAAAGTCAAGCATTTTTGATTATTTTCTCCTCAAAACATAGGATTATAGGTGTATTGTGGATAAAACGCTAAAATTATAATACCCTAATTTCACGATTATTTCAATAGATTATGCAAAATTTATTTATAAAACACTTCTTTTATGCTTTTACCCTCTGTTATGTCAAGAAGATACAGCGTAAAAAGATAAATTACACCAGCAAATGCTATTGCTACAAGGACGGATATTTTTTCTGATATAAATCTTGTCATTACATCATTTAATAGATAAGCACTTGCACCGCAGATAATTCCAGCAAAGCCAGGCTTGAGATATAGCCTTTTTATATCAAGTCTTACTCCTGTCAGTTTTTTTATGCAACGCTGGCATGCTATACAGATGTACAGGTAGCATACCGTTGTGGAAATTGCTGCTCCGTCAACATTAATCTGTGGAATATAAATTAGCGATACATTGCCGATAAGCTTTATTATAACCCCCACAATCATTATCTTGACAGGTAAATCAGCTCTGCCTATTGCCTGAAGTATTGCAAATGCAGGAATAGAAAGTGACAGGAATATTACCCCGATACCGAGTATAGACATAGACTTGCTTATTGACATTACTTCATCAGGACGGGATGAGAATAAAAGATTTAAAATAGGATTGGCAAGTACAGCCATTCCTATACCAGCAGGAATAGATATTATGCCGGTGACGCTGATAACAGAGTGAATATTCTTTTTCACCCTCTGTCTGTCTTTGACAGCCCATGCCTCTGCGAGGTTTGGAAGAATGCCTTTTCCAAACATATTTGTCATTGATGGAACAAGATTGAATACGGTTACTGCCAATCCTGTAAAAGAACCATATATGAAATTCGGGAGCATTGAGAGTGTCATATTATCATCAAGCATATTTCTGTAATAGTGAAGAAAATAAGGTGTATTGTTTTTTATAGTTGTATTAAGGCAACGTATTATCGTTCCAAGGTCAATTAAGGAAGTAAGGTTTGTCACAATTGAACCAAGAGCAATAGGAATAACTATTCTTATGAGTTGTTTTAACAGGTCTCTTTTACGCTCGGTAGTCTTGTCACCCTTTAACATTTCTTTTGTAATGCCGTCACTGAAAAGGCTGTATCTTATCATCAGGTATAAAAGTGCTACTCCTGATGATAGTGTAACGCCCGCAATAGCAGCAGCAGCTACATAAGGCAAAGCTAAGCTTTGTGCCTGCTCAAAGCTTTCACATACTGTCCCAAACACCTTGCCTGTCTTTTCGTAGCTGTTATTTGCGTACATCATTGCACCATAAGCAAATCCGAGTCCCGCAACAAGCTTAACAAACGACTCAATAATCTGTGAAATTGCAGTCGGGAACATATTACGCATTCCCTCATAGTATCCCCTGTAAACTGAAAGTACAGCCCCGAAGAATATACAAGGAGCGATAGCAATAAGTGCTGGGTATGATTTTTCATTTTCAACAACATATTTTGTGAACGGTGATGCAAGAGCAAATATTGCAACAGCCGAGAGTATTCCTATTGCAGAAAAGCCGAGAATGGCGGCACGTCGTATTTTTCTTACATTGGCATAACGCTCAAAAGCCATATTTTCAGCAACCATACGTGATACAGCAGCAGGGAGACCTGTAACTGATACTGAATAAACAGGCATAAAAATCGCATATGCACAGCTAAAATACCCCATACCCGTTCCACCAAGTATATTTGCAAGTGGTATTTTAAAAAACAGTCCGATTATTTTTGTTATTATAACTGATACAACCAGTATGAATGACCCTACCAGAAAGCTTTGTTTTTTCAAAAGATTAAACCTCCAGCTTGTTTGTTTGGATATACAGTTAATTTTATGTCAAGCTTTTTAAAGTTAGTACATACTTTTTTATATGCAAATCTAATTAATTAATGAAATCACTTTCATTTTTCGTGCTAATATAGTATAATTAAATGTATATAATTATTTAGAATAAAAGAGGTAAAAACTTATGAATTACATTTTTTCAGACAAAGTATCAGGATTAAAAGCTTCTGCTATAAGAGAAATATTAAAGTTTACAGCAGATCCAGAGGTTATATCATTTGCTGCTGGTAACCCAGCGCCTGAAGCTTTCCCTATAGAAGCAATAAATGAAATTTCAGCGAAGCTTTTGAAAGAGGATCCTATCCTTGCTCTTCAATATAATATTACTGAAGGATACAAGCCACTTCGTGATGTACTAAAAAATAATATGGCAAAGATCGGGAACTTCAACAGTGATATTGATGACCTTATAATTACTTCAGGTGCACAGCAGGCTAATGAGCTTTCCTGTAAGGTTCTTCTTAACGAAGGCGATACATTAATCTGCGAAGCTCCAAGCTTCATAGGTTCACTTAATTCATTCAAGTCATATCATGTAAATCTTGTCGGTGTTGAGCTTGAAGAAGATGGCATTAATATTGAAAAGCTTGAAGAAGCAATAAAATCAAATAAAAATGTCAAGCTTTTATACCTTATCCCTAATTTCCAGAACCCAACCGGTCAGACAATGAGCTATGAAAAGAGAGTAAAGGTTATTGAACTTGCAAGAAAATATGACTTTGTTATATTAGAGGATAACCCATACGGCGACCTGCGAATTTCCGGTGAGGATATTCCATCAATCAAGTCAATGGATACAGACGGTCATGTTGTTTATACAGGAAGCTTCTCAAAGGTTTTAGCTCCTGGTCTTCGTGTCGGATATGTTTCAGCACCAAAAGACATTATTCAGAAGATTGTCGTATGTAAGCAGGTTTCTGACGTTCACTCAAATATTTGGGCGCAGGCTGTATGCTATGAATTCATGACAAAATATGATTATGATGCTCACATAATTGGCCTTAAAGCAATCTATAGGAAAAAATGCAATCTTATGCTTGAGATGATTGAAAAGAACTTCTCAAGCAAGATAAAATTCACAAGACCACAGGGTGGACTATTCATCTGGTGTACTCTCCCTGAAGGAAATGATATGATGGGCTTCTGCTCAAAGGCTGTACAGGAATACAAAATTGCGGTTGTACCAGGCAATGCTTTTATGGTCAGCGAAAATGACACCACATACTCATTCAGAATTAATTTTTCCACCCCTACTGATGAACAGATAATCAAGGGCTGTGAAATTCTTGGCAAGCTTTCAAAAGAAATGTTTGGAGAATGATGAATTATGAATTTGCAGATTGAATCAAGAGAAAAACTCATACAGATATATTTTGATTTATGGCTTGGAAAAGAAAACGCTGATCTGCACAGCATTTTTGCTGAAGACGTTGAATATATTGAGTGCTATGGTCCTGTCTATATGGGCATTGACCAGGTAGAGAGATGGTTCGCCAACTGGCATAAAAAAGGGAAAGTATTTAGTTGGGATATCAAGAATATTGTTCATCAGAATAATTTCAGTGTTGTTGAATGGAATTTCAATTATCAGTATGATGATATCAGAGATAATTTTGACGGCGTAACAATTCTGGAATTTGACGAGAACGAAAAGGTAAAATCAGCTAAAGAATTTCAGTCCAAATCACAACATTATTATCCCTATAGGGATTGATAGGAGAAAAATATGGCAAATAATATGAAGAAGTTATCATCCATTGGAAAAATCAGTCTGATTGCAAAATTAATTCTGGCATTGAGTTCATTAACTTTTATGGTGTTAAGTATTTCAGATGTAGTTAATTTTGAATTTGCAAGTTATTTTATTTATATCCCAATACTTATTGTTACTGTATCAAATGTTATTGAGTCCTATAAAAATAAAAAACAGAATTAATTCTTTTATATTATCTTTCATTCTTTTGGCTATTCAAAATCATCGTAGGTATATGACAGCAAAGGGGATAGTATTGTATGCATCACTCTTTAATAGATATTATTAAAGGACTTTTATATGTTTGCGTTATTTTGTTTATTATTATAATAGCTAGCATAAAGTTCAGAAAAAAGCATATGTCTGAATATAAAAATGCTATTGCCCAGGTGAAAACTGAAAAGGCTACTTTAATTAGTAAAGCTAAAGAAGTTTTGACTCAGACAGAAGACACCAATGGTGGATTTAAATATGAAGGTTCAATCATGGAAAGCGTTGTTACAACTGTATTGCCACAGTCGAAAGAGATAAGTCATTACTTAAAAAATCCCGATGCGGTTTTTGATAACTTATTGCCAGCTGAAATTAATAATCATTTAAACAATGATATTTGTTATCTGACTTTTAAATCTGAATTAGGATATTATCATAAGCTTAAGGCAAGTATGGCTGAGTATGAGAAGTATTCAGAGGGTGATACTGGCTTTATTACCTATAAGGGCGACCGATTGGTTTGCTTCAGTGATAATGCAAATGATTTAGACCAAAGAAAGCTTACTCAGATTGAAATTGCAGACAGCAATGTTAAACAGTTTTATGATGAAATGCCAGAAGATAACAAAACCGGCTATATAATTAAAGCTGCTTTCTGTTATATTTTACTTGCAGTGGCGATTATATCAATATTTGTTGCAATAATTAATAATAGGATGGCTTTGTTTTCAGCTGGTTTGTTTGTGCTTTGTCTTGGAACTCTGTTTATATTCGCAAGGTCACCAGGTGAACTCAGTGAATATGATAATGTGCCACAAGGTGTAAAAACCCTTCCAATTGTATTAGGTGCATGGGTAATTGGTCTGTATCTGACAATACAAGGATACATTAATTGCTGGGGTTCTGAATCCAATCAGAAGTGGTTCAATGATAATCTTGTAGAAATTATAATTGGTATACCGATTATAGTAATTATACCGATATTAATATGTAAGTTACTAAAAAATAAAAGAAAATAATTGAATAACAGGAGTGCTATATGAAATTACAGACAACACTTTTAGCAGTAAGTGACCTTGAAAAAAGTATAGAATTCTATCATAATATTTTTGATCAGGAGGTTGTCCTTGACCTTGGCTGGTGCAAGACTTTAAGCGGTGGTTTTACAATTCAGCTGAATTTTGATATAATTGCTTGTATAGATAAGGACAGCATAATAAAGAAATCGCATAATATGGAGCTCTATTTTGAAGTCGATGATTTTGATGCTTTTATTGATAAGCTTTCACATTATGATATTGAGTACGTTCATCCACCGAAAAAATACGATTGGCAGCAACGTGTTGTCCGTATATATGACCCTGATTATCACATAATTGAAATCGGTGAGTCAATGGGCTCAATAGTAAAAAGATATAAAAAAGATGGCTATACAGCCGAGGAAACATCAAAGATAGTTCAGCATCCTATTGAATTTGTATCACAATTCTATAAATAAATACATGAAAATTTCAGGAGGCATAAAATGTTCGATCCAAATAAAAAAATAATATTCAGTGGTATTCAGCCTACGGGTACTTTTACCCTTGGCAACTATATAGGAGCAGTACGCAACTGGGTAAAGCTTCAGGATGAATACAACTGTATTTACTCTATCGTAGATATGCATGCTATTACAGTCCGTCAGGACCCTGTCAAGCTCCGTCAGCAGACACTTGACGCGTATGCACTTATCCTTGCGTGCGGAGTTGACCCTGAAAAGAGCATAGCTTTTATTCAGAGCCACGTTAAAACTCACGCAGAAGCTAACTGGATACTATCCTGTTCAACTCAGTTCGGTGAGCTTTCCCGTATGACACAGTTCAAGGACAAGAGTGCAAAGCACGCTGATGATGTTAATGCCGGCCTTTTCACATATCCAGTTCTTATGGCTGGCGATATTCTTTTGTATAAAACTGATCTAGTCCCTGTTGGCGTTGATCAGAAGCAACACCTTGAGCTTGCAAGAGATGTTGCACAGCGTTTCAACCAGCGCTATGGTGACCTTTTCACAATTCCAGAGCCTTATATCCCTGAAGTCGGAGCAAAGGTAATGTCACTTGCTGACCCGACAAAGAAGATGTCAAAAAGCGACGAGAATCAGAACGGCTGTATCTATATTCTTGATGATGCTGATACTATTATCAGGAAGTTCAAGAGAGCAGTAACAGACAGCGACGCTGAGGTTTGCTATAAAGAGGGCAAGGATGGTATCAACAACCTTATGACAATTTTGTCAGTTGTTACCGGCGACAGCTTTGAAAAGATTACAAACGACTTTAAAGGCAAGGGCTATGGTGACTTCAAGCTTGCAGTAGGTGAAGCAGTAGCAGAGCATCTTCGCCCTGTACGCGAGAATTACGCAAGAATTTCAGCAGATAAAGCATACCTTAAGGAATGTTATGCAAAGGGTGCATATGAGGCATTAAAGCTTTCACAGAAGACTCTTTCAAAAGCATACAGAAAAGTCGGCTTTGTTGACTTTCCTCTGAAATAGGTGACCAGATGAAGAAGTTTATAATTCCTTTATTCTGGATTTTAGGATTTCTGACACTTCTTGTGCCAATTATTATTGCAACCGCGGGTCATCCATTCGGGAAGACAGTTTCAGCCATACTGATTTTTATAGCTTTTACATTTTTCCTTATTGGAATTTTTTTAAATGTAATTCGCAACAAGGTAAAATTTAATAAATCACAGTTTATCATACGAATAGTATTAATAGTGTACGCATTTGGATATAACGTTTTCGATTTAATAAAGCGTCTTAAATAGTGAGGAATTTTAATGCAACCATCTGAACTTATTTCTTTTTTAGGAATAATAGAAAAACTGAAATGTAATACACGTCATTCGTGGACATCATCGGGCAGACACGAAAGTGTCGCCGAGCATTCCTGGCGACTTGCGGTAATTGCAATGCTTTTGAAGGATGAATTTCCTGACATTGATAATGAAAAAGTCATAAAAATGTGCCTTATTCACGATTTTGGTGAAGCAATAACAGGCGACATTCCTAGTTTTAATAAGAATACTTCTGATGAAAAACATGAGGACAACGAAGTTGATAAGCTTATTGATACATTGCCCGAAACACAAAGAATTGAAATTTCAGCGCTATTTTCAGAAATGCGTGAGATGAAAACTACCGAGGCAAAGCTTGTTAAAGCACTTGATAAGCTTGAAGCAGTAATTTCTCACAATGAAGCTGACCTCAGCACCTGGATACCTCTTGAGTATGAGCTTAATCTCATTTATGGCGAAGATGAATGCAAGGACTTTGATTATCTTGTGAAATTAAGAAAAATATTAAAAGATATATCTTTGAAGAAAATTGCTGAAAGTAATAATTAATGTAAAAACAGGCAGTACAGATTTGATTCTGTACTGCCTGTTTTAATGAAATAATAATTAATATGGTCTGTATTGCATATAATTTTGATAATTTATATGTTCATCCATTTTCTTATTATATGAAAAGATCAATATTCCTAATAATATGTTAAATGCAACAGTTAATAAGTTACTTAGTAATTCTAATGGTTCTATATCATTATATGATCCTGAAAAAGAACTTAAGAATGTTGATCCTGCAGATATAAAACTCATAACCCCAACAAATGCGGATAGCTTTAAAGGCTGAAGTGTTTCAACAGTTACTGCAAGTGATTTTATACTTTTAATAAAAAAAGCTATGTATATTATCGGCAGTGCCATAGCTATTAAAACGAAAATTAAGATGAAAAGTATTGCAAATGATTCAGTGTACATTATTTCGCTTGCTTGGCTCACCATTATTATTATAAATATAATGCCTGCCATAATTAATCCAAAATAACCTATCATAAAACCAAAGCCAATTTTTAATGTTTTCATCCCAACAGGCTTTATGCCTTTTTTGCAGGACATAAATAATTGCCATAAACCAATGCTGATAATCGTGGCCGGAATCATATAAATAATAATATAGTATTTTACAAAATCAGTTAATCTCTCAATTTGAAAGTTAAAGGAATCAGAAGAATTTTCGAACGAAGGAAAGTCAATGTTTTCAAGTGATAGCGGTAATGTAAAAAAATTTGCAAGATTTATTAATACTAAGATTGAGAAAATTATAGCTATGGATAAAAATAATTTAGAAGAGCCAAAAGTTTTTACTGTATCTAAAACGGAAGTTGGAGAATAATTCTGATTTTGTTGCTGGAAATTATACTGTTGATTGCCATAAGGTTGCTGTTGATTATTAAATGGTGGTTGCTGATAACCATTAGGTTGTTGCTGATTATTATATGGTGGTTGCTGATATCCATTAGGCTGTTGGTAATAATACGCCTGTTGAGGAGTATCAAACCTATTTCCGCACTTTTGACAAAGCTCTGCATTGTCATCTGATTGTGTCCCGCATACGTTACAAAATTTGCTCATAACATACCTCCAAAGATGTTAAATTTTTTTATACATTAAATCTGAATAAAACTATATCTCCGTCCTGCATTACATATTCCTTGCCCTCAAGTCTTACAAGCCCTTTTTCTTTTGCTGCGGCCATTGAGCCACAAGCCATAAGGTCATCATAAGCAACAATTTCTGCCCTGATAAACCCTTTTTCGAAGTCAGTATGGATTTTACCAGCAGCCTGTGGAGCTTTTGTGCCTTTGGTAATTGTCCAAGCACGAACTTCCTGAACACCGGCTGTGAGATATGAGATAAGTCCAAGCAGTGCATAGCCTTCTTTTATAATTCTGTTAAGACCTGAAATATTCAGTCCAAGTTCAGATAAGAACATTTCCTTATCCTCGTCATCCATATCAGAAATTTCAGCTTCAATCTGAGCACAAATAGGGAGAACTCCAGCGTGTTCAGCCTTTGCTATTTCACAAACTGTCTTGTAATGCTTGTTTGTTTCAATATTATTCTTAAAATCATTTTCACAAAGGTTAGAAGCATAAATTACAGGCTTGTTTGATAAAAGTGGAGTTGTCTTGATAATTTCTCTTTCATCATCAGTATATTCAAAGCTTCTTGCCGGCTTTCCTTCTTCAAGGTGAGTTTTTAGTTTTTCAAGGAATTCAACCTCAGCAAGAAATTTTTTGTCGCCTTTAGCAAGCTTCCTGCTCCTGTCAATTCTTCTGTCGAGAAGCTCAATATCTGAAAAGATAAGTTCAAGATTGATTGTTTCTATATCTCTTGCAGGATTTATCTCACCGTCAACGTGGATAATATCGATATCCTCAAAGCAACGTACAACATGAACGATTGCGTCAACCTCACGGATATTGGCAAGGAATTTATTGCCCAAGCCTTCACCCTTTGAAGCACCCTTTACAAGTCCTGCAATGTCAACAAATTCAAGATTCGCAGGTGTGAATTTTTCAGGGTTATACATTTTAGCAAGCTCATTAAGTCTTTCATCAGGAACAGATACTACACCAACATTAGGCTCAATAGTGCAGAACGGATAGTTTGCTGACTGTGCTCCTGCATTTGTAAGAGCGTTGAAAAGTGTACTCTTTCCCACGTTAGGAAGTCCAACCATACCAAGTTTCATTATATATAAATCCTTTCAAAATAAATTGCAAATTAAAACGGAATACCTTCCGAATAATCGTCCTCGTCATCGTCACTGTCTGACATATTCTTTGCCAAACAATCATTGTTGTCATTGCCGTTGTTGTTACCATTTTTGTTTCCGTTATTATTTCCGACATACAATCCTTTTTTGATTGGTGCAAAAGCAAATCCGACAACGACACCTATAAAAAAGAATAAAGCAGATGTAAGAATAGCAGTTGACTTTTTCATAAAATTACATCCTTTCTTATAAAAGCAATATAAATATAATACCATATTATTAATCAATTCACAATACTAAATAATATCTTTTGCCCCATAAACTAAAGTGTAAAGAGTATCCTTGATATCGTGAGATTCATCATTTTCAAAATGAATTCCGCGTTAACTGATAATTCTTTCTTTCCATTATTCGATTGATTTTAATGACTCAACCATATCAACCTTCTTGAGCTTGAAATGTAAAATAAAATTGACAATAAAGGTAAATGCAAGAGTCAGCGCCCCAGAATAAACAAAGCTTTGCCATTTGATTATTCTGTTGAACATTACAATATCAACTTCGGCTGTTATAATAACAAACCTGTGGAGGAATATCCCGAGAATAAGACCAAGTATCATACCTATTATCGATGAAACTGTATTCTCACGATTAATGTAATTGGAAATTTCCTTGTCGTAGAAGCCCAGTACCTTTATTGTCGCAAGCTCTCTTGCACGTTCAGTAATGTTGATATTTGAAAGATTGTATAAAACTATGAATGCGAGTGCTCCTGCACATATAATCAGGACAAGCACAATTGAATTAAGACTATTTGTCATAGTGAAAAACGTTTTGCCCGATGCTGATGAGAACTGTATGCCAAGAATATCATCATTTTTGAGTATTGATGATGATAAAGCATCTTCATTATCAGCTGTTGCATCCTTCATATTGAAAACAATAGAATTATACTTTGGCCCTGAGCCATATAACGAGTTGTAGAGCTTTGGTGTCATATAAATATAGTGAAGTGTATAGTTTTCATTTATTCCTGTTACCTTGACTTTTTCAGGCTGATGGTCAAGATTCTGTATGGTAACAGTATCTCCAACCTTTATGTCAAGGAGCTTTGCAAGCTTTTCGTTTATAATTATACCGCTGTCATCTAGCTTAAGCTTTTTGCCTGAAACTCTTTCCTGAAGATGAATGTACTTTTCCATCTCACCTGCATTTTCAGGAATAAGAAGATTTACATTTCTTGTTCCCTTCTTAAAGTAAAGGTCAAAGTTTGCCTGATAAGCCTGCATATTATCGTTTATTAGATCATTGTTGAATAGCTGTTGTGTCTTGTTTATATCGCTATCTGCTTTAACGGCAGCCATTCCGTCAAACACAAATACAGAATCAAACTGTTTTACAGCTATAGAAGCTATCGAGTTGTTCACTCCAAAGCCTGCAAGCATAAGCGCTGTGCAACCAGCAATTCCGATAACAGCCATAAAAAATCTTCTCTTGTATCTGAAAAGATTTCTGAAGGTAACCTTTCTTAAAAAGCTGAATTTGTTCCATATTATCGGGAAGCGTTCAAGCAGAACTCTCTTTCCATTCGGCGGGGATTTCGGTCGCATTATCTGGGCTGGGTTTGATTTAAGCTCACTAAGACAAGCATACAGCACAACAAATACAACGCATATAAGTGAAACAAGATATGTTATGATAGCATAATCCCACTTGAAAGGCATAACAAAGCCAGGAATGTTATACAGCATTTTATAGCTCTTGAAGATAATAGCCGGCAGTGTCTTAAAGCCAAGCAACATTCCGAAAAAACATCCGAGTGTAGTAGCCGTCACTCCATAAATAAGGAATTTTGATGCAATAGCCGACTTGCTGTAACCGAGAGCCTTAAGTGTGCCAATCTGCGTTCTGTTTTCCTCAACCATTCTTGTCATTGTTGTGAGGCATACAAGTGCTGCCACAAGAATAAAGAAGAAAGGGAAGACCTTTGAAACTGAGTCGACCTTTTCACTGTCGCTTGAAAAGTTTGCATAATCCTCATTAGAGTTCCTGTCAAAGGAATACACAACAGGTTTCTTGAAGTTTTCAATCTGTGCCTGAGCGGATTTTATCTGTTGTTCATAACCCGCGATTTGCTTTTGAGTTTCTGTCTTTGAAGGAAGAGTATTGGTCTCAATCATGTGAATTTTGTTCTTTGCAAGAGTAATTTTATTCTGTGTCTGAACAATTATAGCTTTCGTAAGGTTTTTCGTTGAATCGCCTGCAGCATCCTGACTGTCATATTCAAGCTTAAGCTGTTTTACTGTCGCTTCACCCTTTTTGATATCATTTACAAGTGTATTATAGTCAGCAGAAGCAAGGTATTTTGCTCCCTCAAGCTCGCTTTTTGCTTTTTCAAGATTTCTCTGGGCCTCGGCTTTAAGCTTATCATATCTTACATTAACGCTTTTTGATAAAGCGTCTTTTATTTGCGGAACATACTTTTCAAGTTTCTCCTTGTATTCATCTGAAAAAGGGTCAACATTATCAAGCCCTTTGATAGTTGCAAAAAGCTCAGTATAATAAGGCAAGTTGAAATCTTCCTCTGGGAGAAGCACATAGCTTTCTATCTTACCATTGCCTATTTTTGTCTGACCTCTCTTATATCCGATATAAGAAGGTGAACTTATTATTCCAACAATTTTATATTTGTCAGTCTTGAGGTAGTTGCTCATAGGCTTTGTTTCGTCAGGGGCAGTGAATGTTATATAGTTACCGACTTTAAAGCTTTCAGGGGAAGTCATTTTCAATTCGATAGCACATTCACCTGATTTTTCAGGCATTCTACCTTTAAGCACAACAGGACGGTTTATATTATAAATATCATCGTTCTCAATCCTTTTGTTGTAGGAAATCGCCTTTAAAACAAGGCTTTCGCCGTCTGCCTGAACAAAAAGGTCCTGTGTATAGCTTGGCATAACTCCCGTTACACCATCAACCTCATTAACAGCGGAAACATCATCTGCTGAAATACCAAGGGTTGTCATAAGCTTAAGATCCATCAGATTCTGGTCTTCAAAATAATTCAAGGCAGTTTTTTTCATATCAGGGCTTGTAGCTTTAAGTCCGACAAGGAAACCTGCTCCAAGAGCCACAATAGCAAAGATTGAAAGAAATCTGCTCAGCGAAAAGCGTATTTCTCTGAATGTATCCTTTTTTAAAGCATTTTTAAAAAGCATCTATATCTCCTTACCATTCGATAGTACTTACATCAGCAGGGTTTTCATTGATTTTAACAGACGCAACCTTGCTGTTTTTAATTTTGATAATTCGGTCTGCCATTGGAGATATAGCTGAATTATGAGTAATAACAATTACAGTAATACCATTATTTCTGCAGGTATCCTGAAGAAGCTTCAATACATGCTTACCTGTATTGTAATCCAACGCTCCGGTAGGTTCATCACACAGTAAAAGCTTTGGCTTTTTTGCAAGAGCTCTTGCGATAGAAACCCTCTGCTGTTCACCGCCCGAAAGCTGTGAAGGGAAGTTGTCCATTCTCTCTTCAAGCCCGACTTCTTTAAGTATCGTTTCTGCATTGATAGCGTCTTTGCTTATCTGTGTAGCAAGCTCAACATTTTCCTTTGCAGTAAGATTAGGAACTAAATTATAAAACTGAAAAACAAATCCTATATCAAATCTTCTGAAGGAAGTGAGCTGTTTCGGGGTGTATTTTGCAATATCCTTCCCGTCAACGATAATTTCCCCTTCGTCACAGGTATCCATGCCACCGAGCATATTTAAAATAGTCGTTTTGCCGGCACCACTTTCGCCGACAATAACAACAAATTCACCTTTATTTACGTCAAAATCAATACCATCAGAAGCGTTGATTGTTATTTCACCCATTTTATATCTTTTATAGACTTTATTAAACTGTACAAAGGATTTCATCGTATTCCTCCTGCTATTATTAATGAGATAATTATACACTATTTTACCGATTTCAGCAATTAATTTATTAAAGCTATTGACAAAGCTGAAACTATGTGATACTGTATATATATAGTATATACAGTATTTTGGAAAGAAGGTGCGGGATGAAGATTGACATCAGATACAACTGTGATAAGCCAATGTATGAGCAGATAAAAGACGGAATAAAACAAGCTATTTATAGTGGGCAGTTGAAGAACAATGATGTGCTTCCTTCTGTCAGACAGCTTGCAAAGGATTTAAACGTCAGTATGATAACAACCAAGAGGGCTTATACCGACCTTGAATATGAAGGTTTCACTTAC
>OCTV010000418.1_pt1 | contig 17316 bp, 15 predicted proteins | sample 1539101 | NCBI WGS metagenome assembly OCTV01 (sample SAMEA3991422, study PRJEB22521) | metagenome | biome: anthropogenic terrestrial biome; feature: sewage plant; material: sludge | place: Sweden | collected 2012-09-26 | reverse complement strand
ACCTCGAACGGAAACGCGAGGAGGTGGATCAGTATCTGCAATCGGTCATTCCGAGTGCCGAGACCATGCCCACGACGCTGCATGAGAGCATGCGGTACAGCCTGTTCGCAGGCGGGAAACGGGTCCGGCCCATTCTGGCGATCGCCGCCGCCGAAGCGGTCGGCCACGCTGGCAAGGCTGTTTTGCCCGTTGCGTCCTCACTGGAATTGATCCACACCTATTCCCTCATTCACGACGATCTCCCGGCGATGGACAATGACGACTTTCGCCGCGGGAAACCGACCAACCATAAGGTCTACGGCGAAGCGATGGCGATCCTGGCCGGCGACGCGCTGTTGACCATGGCCTTTGAACTCTGCGCCCGCGCGAATGCCGAGCACAATCTCGACGCCGCGCGCCAGGTCCAACTGATCCGCGAACTGGCCGTCGGGTCCGGCAACCTCGGCATGGTCGGCGGACAAGTCCTCGACATTCAGGCCGAAAACAAGGACATCGACCTCGCCACGTTGCAGTCCATCCACAAGCACAAGACCGGCATGCTGATTCGAGCCGCCGTGCGGATGGGCGCGATCACCGCCGGGGCGATGCCCGCACAACTCGACGACCTGACCTTCTATGCCGAGCAAATCGGCCTGGCCTTCCAAATCGCCGACGATGTGTTAAACGTCACCGGTACGCGCGAGGAACTCGGCAAGAATCCCAACACCGACGCCCAACGCGGCAAAAAAACCTACCCGACGTTTTATGGCGTCGAGGGAGCCAAGCAACTGGCGGAAGAGTGCGTCACCCGAGCCAACGACCGGCTCGCCTCCTTCGGTTCGAAAGCCGATCCTCTCCGCGAACTGGCCCGGTATATCACCTCGCGGAAAAATTAACCGTGAGGCGTGAAACGTAAGACGTGAAACGCGACCCCCTCCTCCAGACCATCATCTCTCCCAACATACCTTTCACCTTTGCCGTTTCTCCTTTTACGTCTTCCCCATGAAGGCTCTCGTCACCGGCGCAACAGGTTTTGTCGGCGGGGCCGTGGCGCGCGCCCTGGTCAAGACAGGCATCGAGGTTCGCGTGCTCTCGCGGAAGGGCGCAGACCTCCAGAACCTGGCCGGGCTCCCGGTCGAACAGGTTGATGGAGACCTACGCAACCCCGAGTCGCTCCGGCGTGCCCTCACCGGTTGCCGGCAGCTCTATCACGTGGCGGCCCATTACGCGCTCTGGGCGAAAGACCCTTCCATTTTTTATGACATCAACGTCACCGGCACGCGCACCCTGCTGGAGGCAGCCCGCAAGGTCGGCATCGAGCGGACCGTCTATTGCAGCACCATCGGCGCGATCGGCTTGCCGCCGGGCGGTGGGCTGGGAACGGAAGAGACACCGGTGTCGCTGGAACAGATGGCCGGCCATTACAAGCGTTCAAAATATCTGGCCGAGCAGGAAGTGCTGAAACTCGCGCGCGAAGGCTTACCAGTCGTCATCGTGAACCCCAGCGCGCCGGTCGGGGAAGCCGATGTGAAGCCCACCCCCACCGGTCAAATCATCGTGGACTTCATGAAGGGCCGCATGCCCGCCTACATCGAAACCGGCATGAACCTGATCGACGTGGACGACGTGGCCCAAGGCCACCTGCTCGCCATGCAGAAGGGCCGGCAGGGCGAACGCTACATCCTCGGCAACAAGAATCTGCTCCTCAATGACGTGTTCCAGATCCTCAGCCGGATCACCGGGGTGAAGGCCCCGACCATCAAACTACCGCGCCTCGCCATTCTGCCCCTGGCCTATGCGAATCAGTGGATCTCGAACCTCACGGGTGTGCCCCCGCGCATTCCGCTCGAAGGCGTGAAGATGGCCAAATACAAGATGCATTACGATTGCAGTAAAGCGATCCGGGAACTCGGCCTGCCCCAAACACCGGTCGAGGTGGCGCTTGAAAAGGCGGTGCGATGGTTTCGTTCACATGGCTACGCTTAGTCGGATGCTGAAAAAGCCCCCCAACTGCGTTCTCGGCTTGACAGGCTCCTCAACATACCCACGGAGAAAGAGCTGTCCCGGCAGCTCGGGGTGGGTGGGTAAGAACTGGCACGCCTCCGGTCTTGTCGTCGCCTGGGGCAGGGCCGTGTCTTGACGCGCCGTGGTGGACGGGTAAGAACGTGATTTTTTTGAGCATCCGTTGATCCCCCGATGGAAATCCTTCTCCTTTTCTTTAAAACCATTCTGCTCCGCCCCTACGTTTTTGCCTTCCTCGCCGCGTTTCTGGTTTCAGCCATTGCGTTGATCGGCTGGCCGCGGACCTGGCGCTTCTGGCTCATCAGCTGGATCACCGCCTTCGTCTGTGAATTTTCTTCGACGCGCAACGGCATTCCCTTCGGCTGGTACTTTTACAACGGTTCCACGGTCGGGCAGGAACTGTACTTCTCCAACATCCCCTTCATGGACTCGATTTCGTTCTCGTTCCTGCTGTTCGCCAGTTATTGCCTGGCTCTATTATTGCTGCTGCCGGTCCAATCGAGTTCATGCGCCGACACTACGTCACGGCTTCCCGATCTGAAGTTCGATCTGCCGCTCCGGACAAGTTGGCCGGTCTTTGCCTTGACCGTGCTGTTCTTCGCGTTCATCGATATGGTCATCGATCCGGTCGCGTTGCGAGGTGACCGTTGGTTTCTGGGAAAGATTTATTACTACCCGGATCCCGGCGTGCATTTCGGCGTCCCGATGGCGAACTACGTGGGCTGGGCGGTCGTCGGCGCGATCTCCCTCTTGATCTATTTCCCCCTGGACCGACGGCTCCAACACCCCTTGCCGGATCACCGTCCTTCAACCACCCATCGCCTGCTGCTGGGCGGCGGACTCTATTACGGAGTGCTCGCCTTTAACCTGGCCATGACGTTCTGGATCGGCGAAACACTCCAAGGCACCACCGGCCTGCTGATGTATGTGCCGGTGACGGCCATCCTGTTGCTACGCCTGCTCGCGCCTGCAACACAATCTGCGTAAACACACCCGAAGCAGGGCCGCTGCGAACGCGCCATCATTGGCATTCATTCAATCGAGTCTGTATATTGTTCTATGGCGTTGCGCCTGAACTGGAAGGTGTGTCCCCGATGAAAAAAATCTGTGGACTGCTGATGCTGGGCTTCCTCGCCACCCTGGGAATCCTCGGGTGGTTCGGGTATCAGTCCTATAGCACCGGCTTTAGCGCCAAGGCCGAACCGAACGAGCTGGAGGTGCTGATCGCCAGACAACTCCGCCACCTGGCCATTCCGTATGAGAATCGGCAACTCCGCAATCCCCTGCCCGTCACGCAGGAGCTGATGAAGGAGGCCCGGGCCCATTTCGCCGACCATTGCGCCTCCTGCCACGCCAACAACGGCAGCGGGGACACCGTGATCGGGAAAAACGTCTACCCTAAAGCGCCTGACATGCGTCTTCCGGAGACGCAAACCATGTCCGACGGAGAATTGTTCTTCATTATTCAGAACGGCATACGCTTCACCGCCATGCCCGGCTGGGGGACCGGCGATCCGGCCAAGGACAGCGGCAGCTGGCAACTCGTGCATTTCATCCGGCATCTACCCAGCCTGACCGAAGAAGAATTGCAGGAGATGACCGGCTTGAATCCAAAGACCAAGAAAGAACTCCAGGAAGAAGCCCTGTTCGACCAGTTCCTGGGCGGGGACGACGCCGCAGCCTCCAAGGCCGCCGGCTCGCATCATCATTAATTCGTCAACGAAAGGACGACCCGTGACATTCCTTCGACTCTTCATTGCCGCGTTCCTTCTGATCTGCGCCCCGGCCGTGGTGGCCGCCCACGGGAGCGGACAGCATGTGCTCGGCGTCGTGGCCGCCATCGACGCGACCCACATCGAGGTCAAAACCCCCAAGGGCCAGGTCGTGTCGGTGCGAATCACGGACAAGACGCAATACAAGGTGCGGAACCTTCGCCGCCCCAAGAGTCCGCCACAGGTAGGAGACCGCGTGGTCATTGAAGCCGAGAAGGGCACCGACGGCCTGACCGCTACCGAAGTGCATTACTCGGACTCCAAACCCAAAGAGGCACAATAGATAGCCAAGAGCCGCCGGTTACGGAGAGGGCGGCAATGGTAGGGGATGTTCAAAACGGCCGTTCAGCAAGGCCGCAGCGAACGAAGAGGCGAGGCGTACACTTCGGTACGTTGAGCCTCTGAATGATGCGAGAACGAAGCTGGCGGACGTTTTCAACATCCTGAGAGAACCGTATGCGAGTCGTTCAGTTGCAGGGGAGTCAGCACAGCGCGAGCAACAGTGGTGGCCTGCGCCCTATTGTCATGCGGGTGCTGATCATGGGACTGGCCGTCTTTCTCGCCGTGACCATCGTGCCCGGCATCGAATCGGAGAGCCTCGGCGCCGGTCTGGCCGCTGTGCTCGTGCTGACGGTGCTGAATACGCTCATCCGGCCGCTGCTCTACCTGCTGGCGCTCCCGCTGATCGTCGTCTCGCTCGGCCTGTTCATGGTGGTGATTAACGCCCTGTTGCTTCAGCTGACCGCCGCCCTCGTCAAAGGTTTTACCGTGGTTGGATTCGGCGCGTCCTTCTGGGGCGCCCTCGTCATCAGCGTCGTGAGCAGCCTGCTTAACATGATCTTGGTCGTCGAACATACCCGGGTGGATAGGAGCGATCGTCCCCAGCGCCCACCCACGATCATCAACCCGGATTAGCAGTGGAGAGCTGATAGCGTATGGCGTATAGCACAAACGGCGGGAGGCCCCATGGACCTTGCCATAAGCTATTGGCCATGTGCGCTTCAAATTCATGTGCTTCCTTGAGTTACCTTGATCCGGCTGCTACAATGCCGCCCGACGCTCGCTATTCACCGCCGAGAGCGCACAACCTATAACGAGCACCATGTTCCGAACATGCTGCGGGTTATGACTCACCATCTGAGTCATCCATACCGGGACAGAATCGGTAGCCCCCTGCGTAGTCGGTAGCATCCTGCATAGAGGTCGATGAGTCCTCCAGCCGAATCAGAAAAAAAAGCCGCCGCTGATACGCATCTGCAACGCACCCTGACCTCCGTCGTCAACGGCTTACCCGCCGATGCCGCCCTGGTTGCGATTTTTCACCAGGAACAGGGGCCGCTCACGACGCAGGTTCACCGCGGGTTCACGCCACGCGATGTTCAATCGATCGTCCGCACGCTGTCCTCGCAGAAGGTGCTGACCTCCGTCCCCGCCGGCAACGATCCTGAGGCCTCACGCACCATGCGCCTTCGCCTGGTCACCCCGGGGGCCAAGTCGCTGCTGGGCGTGCCGCTGCGGCACCGTCAGCGCACCTTCGGCTTCCTGGTGATCGGACGGAAAGACAATGCCGTCTATGCCAAAAAAGACAAGACGATGCTGGAGCAGGCCGGCGACGACATTACCAAGGCCCTCGAACGGGACAGCCTCTTCGATCTCAACGTCCTGCTGAGCCGTCCGCTGGTCGTGCAAGAGCCGCAGCCGGTTATCGCGACCCCGGATGTCTACAACGCGCCGACCTCCCATGCGACCCCGGAGATCCAAGAAAAAATCGTTGCGCTGCTCAACGAGCTGGGCCAGACCCTGGCCTTCGACCGCGCCTGGATCGGAGCCTATGACCCGCTCGCCGGCAACGTCGAAGTACTCGGCATCGCCGGAGAACAAAAGACCGACCCGAAAGACCAGAAGAAAGATCTCAAAGCGGGCCAACGCCTGACGCTCGACGCCTCCGCTGCCGGATGGGTGGTGCGCCACCGCAAGCCGCGTGTCGATCACGATCTCGCTTCGACTCAGGGCCGCTTCCTCGACCACAAACATCTGTACAAAGACCGGTTCCAGTCGTCGCTGGTGCTCCCCTTCTTCCTGCGCGGCCAAGTCGGCGGGACCATCACGCTGGCCTCGAAAGAAGCGGACCGTTTTGCGGTGACCGATGCGCGGTTGCTCGAGCCGATCAATCTCAAATTGGTGGACCTGCTCCAGGCTACCCCACCCGCAGCACCAGGCGCCGCCAAAGCTGAAGGCGCGCCGGATTCCGAGGCAGGTTCAGCCGCGTTGATCTCGGCGGAACCGGTGATCAGAAAACAGGAACGGCAAGCGGCCATCGGAGAGTTCAGCGCCTTTCTCGCCACTGAAATCCGCGAACCGCTGGGCTCGATTCGCGCACAGTTGGAAGAGGTCACGGCCGAGGGCATCCTCGACTTCGACCCGCAGACCCGTGTCGAGAACGCGATGCGGGACCTGATCCGCATCGAAGCGATTCTCAACGAAATCCTCGACTTCGCTAAGCCACTCGACCTCACGCGCCGGCTCTGCCGCGTTCCAGAAATGGTCGAAAACGCACTCACTGTGGTGGCCACAGAGCTGGAAGCGACCCGCATTCAAGTGGTCAAGGAGTATGCAGGGCTCCTCGCCCCGGTCCGGGCCGACGAAGCCAAAATGCAGCAGGTCTTCCTCAGCATTTTCAAAAATGCGATCGAAGCCATGACCCCGGGCGGCATCCTGACCATCTCCATGAGCAACCAGCGGGCAGGACGACATCTGGAAGTCCAGATCCTGATCAAGAACAACGGGGCGCCGATTCCCCCCGAACATGTGGACAAGGTGTTCGAGCCGTTCTTTACGACGAAGCGGTCCGGCACCGGCCTGGGCCTCGCCACCGTGAAGAAAATCGTCGAGGAACATCAGGGCAGTATCGGCATTTCCGGGACACCCGGCGAAGGGACCACAGTGACGATCCGTCTGCCCGGTGTCAGCCGAGGTCCAGCCCATCGGTATCGAGGGCGCGGACGCCGTCCGCCACGCCGCCCGACCGCCGCATCCTAGGCCCTTGTTTCCTGTCCCGGTCTGATCAATCAGGTCAGGCCTCGCGAGGCTACCTTATTAAGCCGCGCCACTTTGTCCCAGCGCTCACACGATTCCTCGTGTGAATGTCCTCCATGGCCGGCCATAGATCGTGTCCGTCTGTTTTCTTTCTCCCAACCGTGGTCGCTTGAGCTAGCTGTTCTCTTTTTCCTACAACCATTTATGCTCTGGTCCTGAGTGCCATCCATCGGCGCGCATCGGCCGAGCACATCGACGTGATTCGCCCTCAACAGGACTGGCGTGGCGAGCCTCCTCCTGCGCGCGTCCAACGAGGGGCTTCTAGGGCCGCGCTTCTCGTAGCGAATCGCCATACACACCTGTGGGTGGTCATTGAGGCCATCCGCTCCCTTCCCCCCTTTATCCTTGACACGGCTTCTTCAGATAGCTAAGATTCCCGCACTCATCAGGCTTTTAACGTCTATAATCGACCACCATACTTTCACATTCTTTCAAAGGAGTAGGGGTATGAAATTCGTGATCGGCAGCGTCGCGACCCTTGCAGGTGTATTGTTTATGTGTTCGATGGCCTCCGCGAATCCGGCCCTGTTGCCGAAGCACGAAGGTTATCCGATGAAGAACGACGGCAGCCCGGTGAACGGACAGCCGACAGCTAATGACCCAGGCCAGAAGGCTGGGGGCGGCGAGTCCACCCTGCTCAAGTCTGCTGATTCCTCCAGCAAGCATGCCGAACAGAAATTGGTGAAGTCGGACAACGCGCGAATCACCGAAGGCCAGGGCGCCGGCCGGTTACCGAACGTCCAGGGCCCGCAGATCAAGATTGAGCCGCCGGTGACCTCTGCCACGAAAATCACTGGCGACCGTAAAATCGATTAGTTTCTATTCGATAGAACGAAAACGGGGCCGTTGTCGTGAGACAACGGCCCCGTTTCTTTTTGTCCCATGATCGCGCCTACCGCTTCGTTCGACTTGAGCCGGCCTCCGTCTGCAATCGAAACCTCCACGGTTTCGTCGCCCATTCCCCGGCATAGTCCACACCGATCCGCGGATAGGTCTTGAGGGCGTCTTGTGGCAACGCGTCGCCGCGATCCTCAAACCAGAGCCTGTCCCCGGCCGTGAGATCCCACCGATTCAATCGGCGATCGATGCCGAACGCACGGGTCAGCCGGCCCGGCCCATCGATGAGCGACCCGTCGCACTCCACCGCCCGCAAGAGGACGGCCGCCGGATAGCCGTCCTGCTCGGTTACAACGTTCAACATCTCGTGCATCCCGTAGCAGAGATACACATAGGCAATTCCTGGCGGACCGAACAGCACCTCCGTCCTGGCCGTTCGTCCTTTCGACGCATGGCAGGCCTTGTCCTCCGGACCGACATAGGCCTCGACCTCGATGATCTTTCCGGCCATCAACCCTGCCCCATTGTTCCGTACAAGATACTTGCCGATCAACGACCGCGCGACTTCGACGGTTGAACAGCTAAAGTAGGAACGATCCAGGATCTTCCGGTTCAGTCGACTCATTGGCAATCCTTTATGTTCCCCCCATGTTAGTTGACGCCGATCGGATAGCAGGCGGCTCAAAAAGCCCGTTCAGCAAGGCCGCAGCCGAAGGTACCGCCGGAGGCGTAGCCCATTGGCTACGTTGAGGACGGTACCGAGGCGAGAACGACGCTGGCGGGCTTTTTCAGCAGCCTGCTAAAAATACCATGCGACGCCCCCCATCACCATCCTCGGATTCCCCGGCACGAAGTGGATGTCCGTGACACCCGTTGCCTCATTCCTGAGCCTCGACTCAAAGGCAAAGACCGCTTGTTCCCACTTCGTATCGAGTAGATTCTGCACGAATAGAAACGCTTCGAGTCGCCCATGCGCCAGCTTGATCGGAATCTGGTACCGTTCGGACAAGTCGATATCGATCCAGGAGGGCGCGCGGATGCTGCGATCCTCCGTCAGCGGGCGAACACCGAGATACGTTGCTTGCAGCTGTGAGGTAAATCCTTCCGGCCACCGCAGCAGCAGCGCACCATACGCCGTCAATTCCGGCGCCAGGGGAATGGCATCGCCGTTACGGAACTCCGCCTTGGTCCAGGTGATGCTGCCGTTGAAATACACCGGCCCCCAGACCTGCCCGCGCGCCCCGACCTCCATACCGCGCCGACGGGATGCGCCACGAATTTCTGTCGTCCCTTCGTCACCGACAAACACCAGTTCCTGCTTCATGTCCAGCGCCCACACCGTGGCCGTCAGCTCGATACCGTCCGAACCCCATGGTCTTGATCGAAGTCCGACCTCATAACTCTTGGCTCTCGCCAGCGGCGAGGCGGCCGGAGTCACCGCCGAGCGCGCATCGTTACTATGGTATCCCTCGCCATAGTTCAAAAAGAGTTCCGTTCTCAACCAGGGCCCCAGAATCAGGTTCGCCTTGGGCAACACCAGACCGGAATCGGCGGTCCCGGATGCTTGCGCTACGCAGGTCTGACAGCGATTGCGCACATCGAAGGTAAACACCTCGCTCCGTACGCCGCCGGCCAGGCGCATCCATGGTGCCGGTTGCACTTCCAGTTTGAAGAAGGGGGCGTAAGAGGCTTCGGTGATATCCGTATCGCTCGTGCTCCCAAGCGGATTTCTGAGCACTTGCGGCCCGAGCCGCGCATGGATGTGATCGACCCTGCTTTGCACCCCAACGGTGGCGGCGCCGTCCATGTCGAACCATCGTCCGTTCTGTTTGTATCCGATATCTCCGCCATACATGATCCGCCGATCGGACTGCTGAAACCCGTCGCCGTTGACAGGATCGTTCTGGAAGAACGTAAAATTCGTAAAAAGATCGAAGCGATAGTACTGCGCATAGGCATTGGCAAAGAACCGTCCGCCTGACGTCGTGTCGTAGTGATAGTTGAGCCGGCCGGTGCTGCGCATCGTTCGCCCGCCCTCGGAAGGATCGACCGCGCCGAACCGATCCAACGACCCGTCCTGCACGGCGCGCAAGGGGATCTCCCCGGACGCATTCCATTGAGACTTGTGAAAGGTACCGGTCACCGACAGTTCCGACCTGGCGCTCGGATTCATCGTCGCCTTCCCGAGCAGATTGCCCCGGAAGTAACGATTGTCGTGCTCAAACGGTCCGTTCGTGTAGTACCCCTCGGCAGCAATCAGCGAGCGAACACGATCCGTCGTCGGGGAGACCATCAGCAGGTGGCGCTGCGTATGGAACTGCCCGCCGGCCGACTGCACCACGCCCTCCTTCACCACCTCGCGCGTCCTGAAATTGACCGCCCCCGCCGTGGAGAAATCGCCATACTCCGGCAGATAGGCCCCCTTGTAAACATCGAGGCCCTCGATCGTCTCCGGAATGATGAAATTGAGGTCGGTATACCCCTGGCCATGCGCATGGGAACGCAGGTTGATCGGCATGCCGTCGGCAAAAAATGCGACATCCGTGCCGTGATCCGCATCGAACCCGCGCAGAAAATATTGGTCGGCCTTGCCGGCGCCGCCGGAATGTTCGACGGCAATAAATCCCGGGATGAGGCGGAGCACCTGGGCCGGGCGCCCTTGCGGCTGGAGGAGATATTCCTTGTCGGGGATGAATTGTTGCGACGAGGCCGCCACCGGACGGTCGGCCTCGACAGTCACCTCAGGCACGTCGAGATCAGGCGCGTCGGGATCGTGGGCGAACGCCACCAAGCCGCAGCTCAACACCATTGCTCCCGCACCGATCAACCATCCAATCCACCGCATAATCGCTCCCAATCACATCACATGAGCGAACTAGGCGCTCAGAATGGTCCACGCGTCGCCCCTAGCGGCCGCTTCAGACCCTCGTGATCTGACTGTGCAATCTGAGATGTAAATCGGCGGTTTCGATCAGGCGGTCGCCTGAAGCAGACAGACACAACGCTGCAGGGCATGGTCGATTAACGCATCGAGGGTTCGTCCCTCGACACCGACGACTTCGACCTTCCGCTTGTTGAGGGGGAGCAGCACCTTTCTGGCGGACGATTCCAGCACGGCTTGCGCGAGTACGGGAGTGACTTCACCTAACATCGATCCCGGCATGAGGAGACTCAACGAGCCCACAATCACATCCGCAGCATACAGCCGGCGATGGATCATCTGCGGGGCCGTTTCGGTGAAGGTCGCGCCGGCTCGAGCCATCGCCTCCGCGGAGGCGCTATTAAGCCCCAGGCCGATAATGGCATGACCGTCATCCACAAGCCCTCGCAAACCGGCGACCATCCGGCTTCCCAGGCCGCCGCCGCGTCCATCCACGACACAAATCGTCATCAAATGCTGAGTCCTTTACCCGTCGTCGTCATGGTGAGCTTGCCGTGCTTCACGCCCTTCACGCTCAGCAACGCGTCGGCCACCTTGCGAATGGCAGCCCCTTTGCCCTTGGCCACCAGCACCTCCAGGCAGTGATCGTGGTCGAGATGCACATGCATTCCGGCCATGATGTGTCCCTGAAAATCGTGCTGGATATGGGTGAGTTTCCCGGTCAAACCCGGCACGTGATGGTCGTACACGAACGTGATGGTGGCAACGGTTTCCCTATTCTCGTCCCATTGCTGCCCGACCAGATTGTCCCTGATCAAGTCGCGGATCGCTTCGGAGCGGTTCGTGTAGTGGCGCCGTTCGATCAGACGGTCGAAATCGGCAAGAAGATCCTCATCGAGCGACACGCCGAATCGCGCAAGCTGTTTCATGGCCGTGATTTCAGTGTTACGAAATTAATTATCGTGGCACGGATAATACAAAGCCCGGCGCAGATGCGTCAAGCAGCCGTGAAGAGAATGTTTGGTGAGGCGCCAGCGGGAGGAATCGGACCGAAAAGAGAGCTATTACGCAACCATCTGAAGCGGGCCCGTTACGGCCAACAGTTTCCCCCCTTCACGGTCGATGAGCTGCATGAATAAGGCGCTCAACTCGGGATCGAACTGTTTGCCGGCCTGTGCGGCGATTTCACCTTTGGCTTCGCTGAGCGTCATCGTCGCTTTGTATGAGCAGGGATGCGTCATGATATCGAACGCATCGGCCAGCGCCACGATCCGCGCCGCCAGCGGGATCTGCACATCTTTAATCCCGTGATAGCCGGCTCCATCCCACCGCTCATGATGCGTCAGGGCAATCTCGCGGGCCATCATCAACAGAGGAGCCCGACTATCCGACAGGAGCCGCGAGCCGATTTTGGTGTGCTGCTTCATCGCCTCCCAATCGGCCGTCACATAGGGCCCGTCCTTCAGGATCACGGAATCGCGCAGGCCTACTTTCCCGATATCGTGCAACGGAGCGGTCTTCTTGATCATATCCACCTGATCCGCAGGCAGCCCCTTCAGCTCCGCCAGCAACATGGCCATCCGTCCGACCCGCCACGCATGGCCGCCGGTCGCGTCATGCCGATATTCCGCCGCCAGCGCGAGACGGTTCAGCAGATCCAGCTGCGTTTGCTCCACGACTTTGGTACGCAGGCGCACCTGCGCTTCCAAATGTTCATTGTGCATACGCAGCTGTCGATGCAGCTGCCTCGTGACCAATTGGTTTTTGATGCGGAGCACGACTTCCGTGGCATCCACCGGCTTGTTCAGGAAATCCTTGGCGCCCTCCGCCAAAGCCCTGTGCTTTGTCGGAGCGTCGAGCTCGCCGGTAATGACGAGAATCGGCACATAGTCTTCGGCGGGAATGACGGCGGTCAACTGCCGCAGAACTTCGAATCCATCCATATGCGGCATACGCATGTCCGTCGCGATCAGATCCGGCTTCACCTCTTGATATAACGGCACCGCCTGACGCGGGTCGGTCGTCGTGGTAATTTTTTCGTAGCCGGCCTGCTTGAGGATTGCCTCCATCAGTTTGAGGCTAGGCAGCTCATCATCGATCAGCAGCAATTTGACGGCGCTCGCATCAAGATCCGACATGGCAACACCCGTGCTCCTGGTTCTCGAAATCCTACCGCTTCCACCCTACCATCCTCATGCCGCATCACCAATTTCTTTCTGGCTCTCCGCAGGGAGTGATTTCGGATACCGGAGCGTGGACAGCGCCTGCCGGAGCGCCCCCATCGTCAGCGGCTTGCTTAATTCGGCATCGACCGCTTGCGACACGGTGCCATCCGGCTCGAGTTCGTCGCCCCCGGTCAACAGCAGCACCGGTGTGTCGGGAGAAACTTTCTTGATCACATCGGCCAACTGACGGCCCGTCATATGCGGCATGCCGTGATCGGTCACCACGAGATGCACCCGCTCGGGATTGAACCGCCTGATCGCCTCCGCCGCACTCCCGACCACTTCTACGCTATGCCCGGCCACCCGGAGATATTCGCCCGTCACGCGGCCCACCAAAGGATCGTCGTCTACGACCAGGATCTGTAAGCGGACCCCGTCCATGTTGTGGCCGTCATGTTCTGTACCTGTCTCCGCCTCCGCTTGAATCGGGAGCCGGATGCTGAACGTCGTCCCCACGCCGACGGCACTCGTGATATCGATGGTGCCTCGCAACCGCCGGATGATGCCGTACACCATGGCCAATCCCAAGCCGGACCCCTTTTCCCCTTTCGTGGAGAAGAACGGTTCAAGACACCGTTGACGCACTTCTTCCGTCATCCCCGTGCCGGTGTCGCTGACTTCCACGCGCACCGCATCGCCGTCGAGTTTGGTACGCAGTGTAATCGAGCCGCTCTTCGGCATCGCATCGACGGCGTTGAACACTAGATTCGTCAGCACTTCGCGCAATTCAGACTCATGTCCGCCCACTGCAGGAACCGCCTCCAACTCCGTTTTGATCTCGATCGCCACGCCGTTCGCCAGGGCCTGATCCTTCCACTTCGGCTGACTAAGCTTCACACTTTGCTGGACCAGGCTATTCAGATCGACGATGCCGGCCAGGTCCGCATCGAGGCGGGGGCGATAGAAATCCCGCAGCCGGCTGACGACCTTCGCCGCGTCCTTGGCCGCCATATTGATCGTCTGCAGATATTCCTTCAGCTGCGCGGGGTCCGCCGCCATCTGGGGTGCGATGAGCAGGAGTTCGCTGAAACCCATGATGGGCGACAGGGTATTATTGAAGTCGTGCGCGATGCCGCTCGCCATCTGTCCGAGCGCCCGCAGCCGCTCCTGCTGGACCATCTGTTGTTGTGTCGTCTTGAGTTCGGTCATGGCGGCTTCCAACTGCGTATGGCTCTCCCGCAAGGACGTTTCCGCCCGCTTCCGCTCCGCAAGATCCGAGGCGTTGCTCAGCGCCACCGCCACCTGATCGGCCAATTGACGCAATTGCACGAGATGATCCGCGTGCATGTCGGGCGCCGTCCGGTAACTCAACACAATCCCGCCTAACAGATCGTGCGAGCGGAAGAGAGGCAGCACCAGCAAGGACACGCTCCCTTGCCCGCTCAGGGCGGCAAACGCCCCTGTTCCGTCCGGCTGTAGCAGGGTCGAGCCGTCCCGGTGCGCCGTGAGCATCCGGCTCTCAGCCTCCGTCACCGTCACACCCTGCATCGTCGTCTGCTTGCTCTCCGGCCCGAGTCTGGCATAGAGCCACCCACGAGTGCGATCGGATGGATCGATCAACAATACGGCCAGGCCCTGGCAGGGAGAGACCTCGCGCAACCTGGCCAGAACCGTATCGACAATCCGGCTGGGGTCGAGCACCGACAGCACGGATCGGTCGATCTCATGGATCGTGGCCAACTGCGTAAATTGCTGATGCAGCCGGCTCGCCATGGCATTGAAGGAGGCCGCCAGCTCCTCGAACTCATCTCCGCTCTTGACCTGTACCGGCGTCGAAAAGTTTCGCTTCGCAATTCGCCTTGTGCCCTTGCCCAGCTCCTCCAACGGCACCATGGTCTTCCGGATTTGATTCACGCTGAGCAACGCCACGCACAACAGCGCGATCACGACCACCAGGCTGAATCGATAGTGAAAGCTTGCCAGCGGCGCAAGCACCGAGCTTCGCGATTCACTCAACAGCACGGTCCAGGGCGCCGCCGAAAATTGGTACCGGAGCGGGATCGCCCAATAACCTGCGATATAGGAATCCTCTTCATCTCGCCATTCCAACAGGGACGAGCTGCCTCCTTCGCCCTGCCCGACCCGCTGCACCTTCAGCGTTGCCGGGGCGGACGGGCTGCAGAACAGGACCTCCGGCGCTGGCCCGAACACACACATGGACATCTCCGCCGGAAGCGTCATGCTGCCGGCCAGGTCCCACAGATAGTCGCCGTTGATTTGAGCCACCACGGCCGAGGTATCGGGATCGGAAAGCCTGACCAAGAACAAGCGCCTGGCTCCGAGGTCGTCGGTCGCCGTCGTCAACAACGTTTTTTTCTGGCGGAGCAACGCCCATTGCGCCGGCGATACGGTGGGAATCGACTGCAGTTCCCCGAGAAAGACACTCGTCGCGCCGTCTCCCGAAATTCGGGCCATACCCGAGAACCCCGGTGTGCTCGGAAGCGGCTCCGTCGGGACGTCACCAGGCGCTGTCGGGGTGATCGCATGGTGCTGTCGGCTGATCGAGAGCAGTTCGGCTTCCAAGAGGAGGAGCCGTTGGTAGACGGCCATGCCCATGGCCTTGCTCTCCTGGCGCACCCGGCGCTCGGCCTGCTGGGTGAGTTGGCCGGTCACGTCGCTGAAGGACACCAGGCTCAGCGCTCCGACCGGCAAGAGGGCACAGAGGATGAAGAGAATAAAGACCCGGCGAGCAACCCGACTACTGAGAAACGACCGTTCGATCTGCACGAGGCCTCGTCTCGCTAAAACTCGACAGCCAGTCCGACGAACCCGCCGTCGTTGGCGCGAATCACATCGTCGTGGCTTTTCTGTGCCGTCAGCGGCTCTACGCTCTCACCGTCCTTGCCCATACTGTACAGGTCATAGTCGGAATTGATCGGATGAAGAAAGCGATCCTTGCGTGGTCTTCCTGCCGAGCCATTCCCGGCGCCCGCCGCATAGGCGCTATCCGGCTCGAACCAGTGGAAAGTGTTGTTTCCACCCCCGTTACCGCCACCACCGCCCCCACCCCCGTTACCGCCACCACCGCCAGGCAGGGTCAATGCCGCGATATTGAGGTATTCGTAGGGATTCCCCCAAGGATCGACCATGTCACCGGCTCCCACTTCGACCAGCGTGTTCGGCAAGGATTCATTCGCAGCTTCGTACGAATCGATCGCTCGCTCAATGTAGCGAATCTCCGCGATGCAGCGGGTCAGTCTCGCCTTATCCAGATAACCCAGATAGTTCGGGATCGCCAAACCAGCCAACGCCCCGACAATCGCCACGGCAATCATCAACTCGATGATCGTAAAGCCCTGCTGCCTGCGGCAGTGTGTACTGTGCGCCATACGCAACCTAAAATCCCGACGCAGAGGGCAACTGCACCGGCCGGGCCTCGATGACATTCGGCGTGGTCTGAAACGGTTCCATCGCCCGCGTGAGCTGTTCGACGGTCGCACGTAATCGGTCGGCCTCCTGCTCCACTTCCCGCAACGCCCCACAGGCTGCGGCGGCTTTCAATCGTTCCAACTGCGGAGCGATGTCGGCATGGTGCGCCTCGATCCGGCCGATCTTCTCCCGCAACGCGTCGACCATTTCACCCAAACATTGCGCTTCCACATGGAGATAATCGGCCTTGCGAATTGAGGTGCGCACGGTCAGATCGCCGCTCGCGACGGACTGGAAAATCCGGCGAAAGCGATAGAGCGGACCGGCAATACGGTGCGAGAAAAACACGCCATGCACGATCAGCAGGAGGGAAACGACGAACACCACCGGCCAAAACCGGCTGTGCAGCAATTCGAACTGATCGGCCACTCGTTGGGCTTCGATGGAGGAAAGCGGCAGGTGATTAAGTTCCAGCATCAACGGCACGAAGAGCGCCCCCGCCACGGCCGCAATGACCACCACCACGTAGCAGAAGCTCAACCCCAGGAAGCGTGGCTGCACCGTATCCCACAGGAAATGCCGTCTGAATCGTGGCCGGCTCATGTGGTCGCGACCTTTCTCGTCCAGACCAAATGGTCCTGATTCTTATAGATAATCCTGCCGCCAGCGGCCGGCTCATAAAAAAAGGCCAGTTGGTACTTAGTTTGGTCTTCACCCTGATAGGAGACGACGAAGAGGGTCTTGGTCCCCTCACGGCTTTCATCGATCTGCGTGATCACATACCCATCCGCCGTGACGGCACTGGTACCGAATCCGATCCGGTGCTCATCGATAAACATATGCTGGTCCGTGTAACCTTCGGCCGCCGTTTCCCACACCCCGACGAGATATGACGGCGCCGCCTCCGGCTCAGGCGCACAGGCCGCGCACAGCCAGAGGGCGAGCAGACAACTCACCCGCGAGATCGACCACACGATACACCTCTTTGAGTTGGAGTCTTCTGAGTCTCTCTCCGGCACCGACTCAGTATGCCGTACCTGCGTCCAAACTCAATTTCTTTAAGAATTCTCGCAGGAAATCAGCACCGACCCGGCGGCACATTCAGCCGTGAGTGCAGGTCGATTCTTGAGAGAGG
>OCTV010000414.1_pt1 | contig 17443 bp, 18 predicted proteins | sample 1539101 | NCBI WGS metagenome assembly OCTV01 (sample SAMEA3991422, study PRJEB22521) | metagenome | biome: anthropogenic terrestrial biome; feature: sewage plant; material: sludge | place: Sweden | collected 2012-09-26 | reverse complement strand
TTTCTAGTGAAAATTTTTGTTTTTTCACTGTCCACTATAAGGGGAGTATATCAAATCTTTGGCAGGATTTTTTTAAAATTGGGAATAAATAAACTTTACAGACTGGCTATTTCTTAAACATTTTTGTTTGTAGGAATATATTTTTATGTGAGCGAGAACATTTTAATAAGTGTTCTCGCTTTTTTTATTTTCAGGAGGAAAATCATGCAAAAGGAAGAACAATCATCACGACAAATTGTGATGTGTCATCTCATGGCTATTATGGGAATTGATATCGAGAAAGCAAAGAATATAGTTTCTGAAATGGAGGAGAAAGGACTCATTCAATTTGATGAGTTGGGGAATGTTGGTCTATTAGTGTTGGAGGGACAATCATGAAACGTATTACCGCAAATCACTATCAAACGTCAGAACGTTACTATAAGCTCCCAAAACTCTTGTTTGAGAGTGAGCGCTATAAGGATATGAAGTTAGAGGTTAAGGTTGCCTATGCTGTTCTAAAAGACCGTTTGAAATTGTCCTTGAGTAAAGGTTGGATAGATGATGATGGAGCTATTTATTTAGTTTATTCCAACTCAAAACTCATGGCACTGCTTGGGTGTTCCAAGTCGAAATTGCTGACGATTAAGAAAACCTCACGAGAGTATGGCTTGATAGATGAAGTCCAACAGTCTTCCAGTGAAAAAGGACGAATGGCCAATAAGATTTACTTGGGGGAGTTGGAACATGAACCTACCCCAGTCTCAAATTCAAACGGGGGTAGTGTTCAAAAAAAACCAGGGGGGTGTCAAAATCAGCCGGGGCCAGTCTTAAATTCAGCCACTAGTGAGACTGAAGTTAGTGAGACAGATGTTAGTGAAATTAAAGAGAGTGAGTCAGTTATTGAGGACGAGGAGGAGAAAGTAAGTCTAATAGGAAGTTGGAAATATTTGTCAAGATTCTCAATACTAATAAACAGACAGAACACGAATTTTAAGGAGATATTTCCCTAGAATAAACAAAACCAGTCTATTGACTGGTCAAAAAATATTATATTGAAGTTAAAGCAATCGGTAGACTAGTTCTTTTAAGTCTTTAGCAGTTTGAACTTCATGAATTTTAGTATCAATAGGTAGTTTGCGTTTCCTGTGATTAAACCAAATGGATTTCCAACCAGCATTTAAGCTTCCTTCAATATCATTTTTAAAGTTATCACCAATATAAAGTGTTTGATTGGGGAGAAAATTGAAATTCTTAGAAGCGAGATCAAAAATTTCAATTTGAGGTTTTTGGAAACCTGTTGCTTTGCTAATGATAATTTTCTCTTTATCAAAGTATTTTAGAACGTCTAATTGTGATAATTTTGTTTAACTGGACCATTTGTTATGATTCCAATAGGAATCTTTTTTACAGAACAGTATTCAAGAATCTCTTTTAATTCAGGAAACAAGGTAATTGAACTGAGTTCTTTTTCGTATGTTTTTTGGAAAGAGAGTGCTAAATCATCAGAAATACTAAAAAATCCAAATTCACTTATTATCTGTTTACAACGAAAAATACGTAGTTCTTCAATTGAAATTTGCTTATTAGTGTATTTTGGAAAAGCAATATCAGACCAATACCTGAATCGTTTATAGATAAGTTCAATTTCAGAAATATCAAGTTCAGGAAAACATTGTATGATACTATTTTTGAATGGTAAAAGATGATCATACAAGGTATCATCAAGATCAAAAACGATATTTTTATAAGTCATAAGTTAGTTTAATTAGCTTGAATAATAGTTGTTAGTTGGCCAAATTCATTTAATTGGTCTTGGGATATTTGATTATCGGTGATGATGGTATCAATTTGTTCTAGAGTATAGAAATTAAAGAAATCATAACGATTGAATTTGGTACTATCAACCAACAAGATTTTTTCAACAGCATTGTCCAGTGCTAATTGTTGAATTTCTCCTTCAACATCACTGTATGTTGCGATAGTGTTATCTGATACGGCGTTAGCACTTACAAATGCTTTAGAAAAACGTAAGGTTTTTAAGTTGGTTGTAGCCATTGAACCAACGAAAGCACCTGTAATTTCTCTGTACTCTCCGCCAATCAATAATAAGTCAACAGTTTTACTCTTATTCAATATAAGGAAAACAGGAAGACTATTTGTAATTACACGAATATTACGAGTCTTTAACTCAACTGCTAGATGTTCTAGCGTTGTTCCAGGACCAATAAAAATGGTTTCACCATCTTTAATGATTGAATTGGCTTTTTGTGCAATAAGTTTCTTCTCTTTAGTTTGAAGTACCTTTTTTTCAATATGAGTTTTTTCGTGCGGTTCTTCATCTTTATAGAGTCGTTGTGCTCCTCCATGTATACGAGTCAGGAATCCTGCTTCAGCAAGTGCATCTAAATCTCTTCTTGCAGTCATATCAGAGATATTTAGCTCTTTCATCATATCTTTGACAGTAATAACACCTTCAATATTTAACATATCTAAGATACGTTCGTGTCTTTCTTTCTTTATCATAACTATATTTCCTTTCTGTACTTATAAAATAACTATCTGTTAGTATTTTATCATAACAAAAAGATAAAAACAAACAAAATAGAACACAATAAACACAAAAACAGTTGACAATATAACAAAAAATGATTATATTATATGTTTGTAAACGTCATTGAAAGTGTAACAGAGGAGGAATAAGTTATGACGAAAAAAATAATAGGCGTTGATTTAGGTGGAACATCAGTAAAATTAGCCATTTTAGATGTTTTAGGAAATATAGAAGATCAATGGTCAATCCCAACAGATATAAGTGATAATGGCAAAAATATTGTATCTGACATTATCAGGTCCATTCAAGAATATCTATTAGAAAATAGCTTATCTTTAGGCGATATTAAGGGCATAGGCATGGGAAGTCCTGGCAAGATTGATTTTGAGAAAGGAACAGTAACAGGAGCTTATAACTTAGGGTGGTCGAAAGAACAAAACATCAGAGAACAATTTGAAGAAGCATTTGGTCGTCCTTTTTATATAGATAATGATGCTAATGTTGCTGCACTTGGTGAACGATGGAAGGGGGCCGGAGATAACGCACCTGATGTTATTTTTGTAACACTTGGAACAGGTGTAGGTGGAGGAATTATTGCTCAAGGTCAATTACTTCATGGTGTCAATGGAAGTGCTGGTGAGATTGGTCATATGGTTGTTGATGAAGATGGATTTTCATGTACTTGTGGAAATATTGGGTGTTTGGAGACCGTTGCTAGCGCCACAGGGATTGTCAATATTGCAAAAAGCTTTGCTAGTCAATTTGATGAAACAAGTGAATTAAGGAGGTTAATTTTAGAACATCAAGTAACTGCAAAGGATGTTTTTGATTACGCTAAGAAAAACGATTCTCTTGGCCAAAAAATTGTATGGCAATTTGCCAATTATTTAGGTAAATCATTGAGTCAATTGGCTAATGCACTTAATCCCAATTATATTGTTATTGGTGGTGGTGTTTCTGCTGCAGGAGAATTTCTTTTAGATAAAGTAAAAGAAGAGTTTGATAAATTTGCTTTTCCAACAGTTAGGAATTCTACTAAACTGGCTTTGGCTACTTTAGGGAATGATGCTGGAGTGATTGGAGCTGCAAGCCTAGTTTTATAATAGTTATACCAACAAATATTAAGTTTGTTGGTGTTTTTTTTGCAAAACAAACAAAATAAACACTGTCGGTTTTAAAATAAAAAAAAAACACATAAAATTTGTTGACTTTTGTTTTTAATGGTGATATTATAATGGTGTAGAAATAATGAAAGCGTTATTTCAAACAGTTTTGCAAAAAAAATATCGTCGATGTAGCTACATTCAATTATTTTCTAATGTAACAGGAGAAAGAAAATGGCAGTAATTATTGGTGCTGATAAAGCAGGTACAGAACTTAAAGAGACAGTTAAATCATACTTGATTGAACTTGGTAAAGAAGTTGTTGATGTTAGTAAAGAGGGTCAAGACTTCGTTGATGTAACTTTAGCAGTAGCTAAAGAAGTAACATCAAATGAAGAGAATTTAGGAATAGTGATTGATGCTTATGGTGTTGGTCCCTTTATGGTTGCAACAAAAATTAAAGGAATGATTGCTGCGGAAGTTTCTGACGAACGTTCCGCTTATATGACACGTGCACATAATAATACGCGTATCATTACAGTTGGTTCTGAAATTGTTGGTCCTGGTGTTGCTAAAAATATCGCTAAAGGATTTGTTGAGGGAGACTATGATGGAGGCCGCCACCAAATCCGTGTTGATATGTTGAATAAAATGTGTTAAGAATTCGAAAGTTAGATTTAGAGGAGAAAACAAATGAAAATTGCTGTAGGCTGTGACCATATTGTAACAGACGATAAAATTGCTGTCGTAGATTATTTGAAAACACAAGGTTATGAGGTAATTGACTGCGGAACTTACGATCACATTCGCACACACTACCCAATATTTGGTAAAAAAGTTGGTGAGGCAGTTGCGAGTGGTGAGGCAGACCTTGGTGTATGTATTTGTGGGACTGGTGTTGGAATTAACAATGCTGTCAATAAAGTTCCTGGTATTCGCTCTGCTCTTGTTCGTGATATGACATCAGCTATCTACGCCAAAGAAGAACTGAATGCCAATGTAATTGGTTTTGGTGGTAAAATCACTGGTGGTTTATTGATGACAGATATTATTGAAGCATTTATCCATGCAGAATATAAACCAACAGAAGAAAATAAAAAATTGATTGAAAAAATTCAACATGTTGAAACGCTCAATCAAGGACAAGCGAATCCACACTTCTTTGATGAATTCCTAGAAAAATGGGATCGTGGTGAATATCACGACTAAGGGGTAAGGTTATGATTCTGACAATAACAATGAATCCGTCAGTTGACATTTCTTATCCGCTTGAACACTTCAAATTAGATACCGTGAACCGTGTTGCTAAAACGCATAAAACTCCTGGTGGAAAGGGCTTGAATGTTACTCGAGTTCTTTCCCAACTGGGAGATGATGTGATTGCAAGTGGTTTGTTAGGCGGTAAAATTGGAGAATTCATAGAGAGTGAACTAGATAAGTCAAGTGTGAAACACTCCTTTTATAAGATTGCTGGAGAAACGAGAAACTGTATTGCCATTTTGCATGATGGACATCAAACAGAGATTCTTGAACAAGGTCCAACGATTAGTGAAGAAGAAGCAACAGGATTCTTAAGCTATTTTGAAAAGTTGGTTCCAGATTTAGGGATTGTAGCCATCTCAGGTAGTCTTCCTAAAGGTCTCAATACAAACTTTTATTCTCGTATGATAGGAATTTGTAATAAATATAATATTCCAGTTGTATTAGATTGCTCAGGAATCGCACTATTGAGCGTATTGGATGGAGACAATAAACCGACAGTTATTAAACCAAATACTGAGGAACTTTCTCAGCTAGTTGGCATTGAAGTAACAGATGATATTGGTAGTTTGAAATCAGTTCTTGAAAATTCTCTTTTTGATGGGATTGAATGGGTGGTTGTCTCACTTGGTTCAAAAGGAGCCTTTGCAAAACATCATGATGTTTTTTATAAGGTATCTATTCCCAAAATTGAAGTGGTCAATCCTGTTGGGTCTGGCGATTCAACTGTTGCAGGGATTACGTCAGCTTTAGTTCACGGTGAGGATGATAAAGACTTATTGAAAAAAGCGAATGTACTTGGTATGTTGAATGCTCAAGAAGCACTAACAGGCTATGTCAATCTTAATAATTACGATAGTTTATTTAATCAGATAGAAGTAACAGAGGTATAAAAATGGTATTAACAGCACAAAAACGTTCATTGATGGAAAAAGTCAGCGATAAAAATGGTGTTATTTCAGCATTGGCTTTTGACCAACGTGGAGCTCTTAAAAAAATGATGGCAAAATATCAAACTGAAGAACCGACGGTTGAACAGATCGTAACATTGAAAACAATTGTTTCAGAAGAATTGACAAAGTATGCATCCTCTATTCTTCTTGATCCAGAGTACGGTTTACCAGCGTCTAAAGCTCGTGCAGATGAAGCAGGACTATTACTTGCTTATGAAAAAACAGGATACGATGCAAGCACAACAAGTCGTTTACCAGATTGTTTGGATGATTGGTCAGTCAAACGCCTTAAAGAACAGGGTGCCGATACACTGAAATTTTTGCTATACTATGATGTAGATGGTGATGAGCAAGTAAACCGTCAGAAACAAGCATACATTGAACGTATTGGTTCTGAATGTAAGGCGGAAGATATTCCGTTCTTCCTTGAAATTCTGTCTTATGACGAAGGTATTGCAGACAACACAGGTGTTGAGTTCGCCAAAGTAAAACCTCGTAAAGTGAATGAAGCGATGAAAGTCTTCTCAGATGAGCGTTTCGGTATTGATGTTCTTAAGGTTGAAGTTCCAGTCAATATGAATTTCGTTGAAGGTTTTGGTGATGGTGAAGTTGTCTACACTAAGGAAGAAGCAGCACAACACTTCCGTGACCAGGAAGCTTCAACACACCTACCTTATATCTATTTAAGTGCGGGTGTTTCTGCTAAATTATTCCAAGATACCTTAGTATTTGCGGCAGAATCAGGTTCAAAATTCAATGGTGTTCTTTGTGGACGTGCAACATGGGCTGGATCAGTTCAAGTTTTCATTGAACAAGGCGAAGAAGCAGCTCGTGAATGGTTACGTACAACTGGATTCCAAAATATGGATGAATTGAACAAAGTTTTGGAAAAAACTGCTAGTCCTTGGACATCAAAAGTATAATCATAAAAATTTTCGGAGGAAAATATCATGAATAGAGAAGAAATCACTCTTTTAGGTTTTGAAATCGTAGCATATGCTGGAGATGCCCGTTCAAAATTCTTAGAAGCGCTTAAAGCAGCACAAGATGGGGATTATGCCAAAGCAGAAGAATTGATTGCTGCAGGTAGCGAATGCTTAAACGATGCCCACAATGCTCAGACAAGTCTTCTACAAAAAGAAGCATCTGGTGAGGATCTTGCCTTTAGTGTTACCTTGATGCATGGTCAAGATCATTTAATGACTACCATTTTATTACAAGATTTAATGAAACACATGATCGAACTTTATAAGAGAGGTACAAACTAATGAATAAACTAATTGCTCAAATTGAAAAAGGGAAACCATTTTTCGAGAAAATATCTCGTAACATCTATCTTCGTGCTATCCGTGATGGCTTTATTGCCAGCATGCCAGTTATCTTATTCTCAAGTATTTTCCTTCTGATTGCTTTTGTTCCAAACATCTTTGGATTTAATTGGAGTGAAGAAGTAGTTGGGATGTTGATGAAACCTTACAACTACACAATGGGTGTGGTCGCACTTTTGGTTGCTGGAACAACTGCAAAATCATTAACCGATTCTGTAAACCGTGATCTTGAAAGTACAAACCAAATCAACTTCTTGTCGACTATGCTTGCCTCAATCACTGGTTTCTTGATTTTGGCATCAGATGCAATTGAAGGAGGCTTTGCAAGTGGCTTCTTAGGGACTAAAGGTCTTCTTTCAGCCTTCGTCTCAGCTTTTGTCATTGTCAATATCTACAAAGTCTGTGTAAAAAATAACGTTTCTATTCGCATGCCAGACGAAGTTCCACCGAACATTTCGCAGGTTTTCAAAGACTTAATCCCATTCACATTATCAATTGTAACTCTCTATGTTCTTGATATCATTGTTCGTAATACTGTTGGTACAAGTGTTGCTGAAGCAATCGGAACATTACTTGCACCGCTCTTTACAGCAGCTGATGGTTATCTTGGAATCACGATTATCTTTGGTGCCTATGCTCTTTTCTGGTTCGTTGGTATTCATGGGCCATCAATCGTTGAACCTGCTATTGCTGCTATTACTTATGCCAATATTGAAACAAACTTCCAATTACTTCAAGCTGGACAACACGCTGATAAAATCTTGACTTCAGGAACTCAAATGTTTATCGTAACGATGGGTGGTACAGGTGCAACTCTTGTGGTGCCATTCATGTTCATGTGGTTGACAAAATCAAAACGTAACCAAGCAATCGGTCGTGCATCAGTTGTTCCAACCTTCTTCGGTGTTAATGAGCCAATCTTATTTGGTGCACCTCTTGTTTTGAACCCAATCTTCTTTATTCCATTTATTTTTGCTCCAATTGCAAACGTATGGATCTTCAAATTCTTCGTTGATGTTCTTGGTATGAACAGCTTTAGTGTGAACTTGCCATGGACAACACCTGGTCCTCTAGGTATTATCATGGGTACTGGTTTTGGTCTTTGGTCATTTGTTCTTGCTTTGACTTTGATTGTTGTAGACGTACTTATTTACTACCCATTCTTGAAAGTCTATGACCAACAAATTTTGGAAGAAGAACGTTCAGGTAAATCATCTGATAGTTTGAAAGAAAAAGTTGCTGCTAACTTCAACACAGCAAAAGCAGACGCTATTCTTGAAAATGCTGGCGTTACCAAAGAAATTAAAGAACAAACAAACGTTCTCGTTCTTTGTGCCGGTGGTGGTACAAGTGGTTTATTAGCAAATGCTTTGAATAAAGCAGCTAAAGAATATGGTGTTCCAGTTACTGCAGCAGCAGGAAGCTATGGTGGTCACCGTGAAATCTTGCCGCAATATCAGCTCGTTATCCTTGCACCTCAAGTAGCTTCTAACTATGAAGATATGAAAGTGGAAACTGATAAACTTGGTATCAAATTAGCTAAGACTGAAGGTGCACAATACATCAAATTGACTCGTGATGGACAAGGCGCATTGGACTTTGTTAAACAACAAATGGAAAATTAAAATAGACAACATTAGGGAAGGTTGGGGGAACTCAACTTCCCTTTTTAGATGAAGAGGAAAAACAAATGTCAAAAACATTACCTAAAGATTTTATTTTCGGTGGTGCAACAGCAGCATATCAAGCTGAAGGTGCTACTAAAACAGACGGTAAAGGTCCAGTTGCTTGGGACAAATACCTAGAAGATAATTACTGGTATACGGCTGAGCCAGCAAGTGATTTCTATAATCGCTATCCTGTTGACTTGAAGTTAGCTGAAGAATTTGGTGTTAATGGAATCCGTATTTCAATCGCTTGGTCCCGTATTTTCCCAACGGGATTTGGACCAGTCAATGAAAAAGGAGTGAAATTTTATCATGACCTTTTTGCAGAGTGTCATAAGCGGGGCGTTGAACCTTTTGTAACACTTCACCACTTTGATACTCCTGAAGCATTACATTCAAATGGCGATTTCTTAAATCGTACAAATATTGATCACTTTGTTAACTATGCAGAATTTTGCTTCAAAGAATTTACAGAAGTTAATTATTGGACTACTTTCAATGAGATTGGACCAATTGGTGATGGACAATATCTTGTAGGGAAATTTCCTCCAGGGATTAAATACGATCTTGCCAAAGTCTTTCAATCACACCATAACATGATGGTTTCTCATGCTCGTGCTGTTAAACTGTTTAAAGATGGTGGTTACAAGGGCGAGATTGGTGTGGTTCATGCTCTTCCAACAAAATATCCGTTTGATAAAAACAATCCTGATGATGTTAGAGCAGCAGAACTTGAAGATATTATCCATAATAAATTCATTCTTGATGCAACTTATCTAGGTGGTTATTCAGAGAAAACGATGGAAGGTGTTAATCATATTCTTGCACTTAATGGGGGGACACTAGATCTTCGTGAGGAAGATTTTGAAGTACTTGAAGCTGCAAAAGATTTGAATGATTTCCTTGGTATTAACTATTACATGAGTGATTGGATGCAAGCCTTTGATGGGCCAACAGAAATTATCCATAACGGTAAAGGTGAAAAAGGAAGTTCTAAGTACCAAATTAAAGGTGTTGGACGTCGTGTAGCACCAGTTGATGTCCCTAAGACTGATTGGGACTGGATTATTTATCCGCAAGGTTTGTATGATCAAATTATGCGAGTAAAAAGAGACTATCCAAATTATAAGAAAATTTATATCACTGAAAATGGTTTGGGATATAAAGATGAATTTGTCGATAACACGGTGTATGACGATGCACGCATTGACTACGTGAAGAAACACTTAGAAGTCATTTCAGATGCCATTGCGGATGGGGCAAATGTTAAAGGATACTTTATTTGGTCCTTGATGGATGTCTTCTCGTGGTCAAATGGTTACGAAAAACGATATGGTCTCTTCTATGTAGATTTTGAAACACAGGAACGTTATCCGAAAAAATCAGCCTACTGGTATAAACAAGTAGCAGAAACTCAGGTTATTGAATAGATAGTATTCTTCTTAAAAATTTCTAACGCAAGATAAGAGCGTGGGTTTAATACTGACGCTCTTGTTTTGTTTAACGGAGTGAAAAATATGGTTATTGAATTAAAAAATGAACAGTTAACGGTACAGTTTTCGGAGTTTGGTGGTGCTTTATCTTCTATTAAAGATAAAGATGGAGTTGAATACCTTTGGCAAGGTAATCCAGAATATTGGAGTGGACAAGCGCCAGTTTTATTTCCGATTTGTGGAAGTTTGAGGAATGATTGGGCAATATACAGACCAGCAGAAAGACCTCATTTTACTGGAATTATTCCACGACATGGATTAGTTAGAAAGGAAAATTTTGATTATTGTAAGATAGATGACAGCACAGTGTCCTTTAGTTTTAAGGCTAATGAAAAAACACTTAAAGAATATCCTTATCATTTTGTGTTGAATATTATATATAAATTACATGGTTCAACGATAACAACGGAATATCAGGTGATAAGCAGTGAAATTGAACGTTCAATTCCTTACTTTATTGGAGGTCACCCAGGATTTAATTGCCCTTTAGAAGATAACGAGAAATACGAAGATTATTATTTAGAATTTTCTGAATATGAAACATGTAGCATTCCAAAGAGTTTTCCAAATACTGGATTACTTGATTTACAAGATAGAACCCCTTTTCTTGAAAATCAAAATAAATTAGATTTGGATTATTCTTTGTTTTCACACGATGCTATTACCCTAGATCAACTAAAGTCACGTAGTGTCAGTTTGAAGTCTAAAAAAAGTAATAAGGGAATTAAGGTGGATTTTAAAGATTTTCCACATTTAATTATTTGGTCCACCACTAATCAAAGTCCATTTATAGCCTTAGAGCCATGGAGTGGATTATCAACATCATTAGAGGAATCAGATATATTGGAAGAGAAGCAGGGGGTTACATTTGTAGAACCAGGTCAAACTAGTATTAAATCATTTGATATTACTATTTTGTAAATTAAAGTTAGCTGAACGGAATCTAGAAATAGGGACTTTAGAAATTTACAAAAATCCAATATAAAATTTGTATAATCTAATGTCAGGTGGTTTGAGGTAGTAGTCAATCTAGAATATATTCAAAATAGTATTGAAATATTTACAAAAATAATTGTTGGTTTTAACTAAACAATAATTACTGTCATATTATGACAATTTCCCAGCTTTTTTCTGAAAGTGACATATACTTTTCTTAGGAGAAAGCTAGATGTACCAACGGATAAGAGATTTGAGGGAAGATCATGATCTCACTCAAAAGTTTGTTGCAAATTTACTTTCCTTATCTGAACAAACAGAAAGCTTTGTATAATTGTATCGAAACGATTGATTATCACAAATATTAGAATTTATTCCTTATTTTTGTTACAATGTAAGCAATGAATGAAAGTTGTGTGATAAAAAAATGAAAAAATACATGTTCGGAATGGTGTGTTGTTTAGTATTAGCTGGTTGTAGCCAGCAGAATAATTCTACACAAGCAAGCTCCTCAACTTCAACTGAAATTACTAAGGCTCAAACTCAGACAACTAGTAGCTCCGCTCAGAGCTCTTCAACGGGAGAAGAAACGATTGAATCTTCTTCTAGTAGTTCGGAAACAGGAACATCCTCAAAAGCAACCTTCAATGGTTCTTATTATAGTGTTCAAGGGAAATATGGTGAAGTAGTTATTGCCAATAAGAAACACCCTCTTGCGAAAGACTATGCACCAGGGGAAAATCCAGAAGCACTGGCTGCTTTTCAACAATTAGTTGCAGATATGCAAGCGAAAGGATTTGATGTTTCAAATAATTACAGTGGCTTCCGGTCATATGAAACCCAGGCCACACTTTACCAATCCTATGTCAATCAAGAAGGACAGGCTGTAGCAGACACTTATTCTGCTCGACCAGGCTATAGTGAGCACCAAACTGGTTTAGCTTTTGATATATTGGATTCTGCTGGTAATTTATTAGAAGAGCCAACAGCTTCAAAATGGCTAGCAGATAACGCTCGTTTGTACGGATTTATAGTACGCTACCAACCAGGAAAGGAAAGTAGTACTGGCTATATTGCAGAATCATGGCATGTTCGCTACATTGGTCAAGAAGCAACGGATATTTATCAATCTGGTTTAACCTTAGAAGAATATTATGGTGTTCCTGGTGGCGATTACCAAGAATAAGCTTATCAAAATAAAAATTTTAAGACCGAGACGAAAGATTTGTCCGTATGATTCACTCGTGTTATAATGAATCATTAAAAAATTTGGAGTTCCATCATGATTAAAGCAATGGAAGTATATTTGGTAACAAACGGTAATGGTTTGGAAGCTATTGAGTTTTACAAAGAAGCACTCGGTGCATCTATCGAACAAGTGAATTTATTTAAAGATTTCTTGCCAGATTGCCCTGCAGAATTGGAAAATTATGTTATGAATGCTCAGTTCCGTTTGCCTAACGGTCAACGTTTCATGTTATCAGACAACAGCCCAGAAATGCCTTATACAGCAGGCGATAACATCACGGTTGCCTTGATAACCGATGACGCAGAAACTGCTAAGGATTTCTATGACAAATTATCACAAGATGCTAAAGCGATTAATATGGAACTTCAAGCAGTTCCATGGTCACCAGCCTATGGTAATGTAACGGATAAATTTGGTATTTCATGGCAAGTGAATGCTGAGGTTGCAGATTATGGTCAGGAATACTACGCAGAACAAGAATAAAAACAATTCAAAACGACACAGTCTGGACATTCTGTGTCGTTTTTTTAATCTATTTTGTTTTTCTTATTGCGGTAGTTTGCTCCAATATGCCTTGTGAAGAAATACTTGGAGTAAGGTTGCTGCAACCAAAATAAGGGTTAGTAGAGCTGCACTAACATAAACAGCATTATAGGCATTTGCGACGAAAATGCTGATGGTGACTAAGATAGCACCAACCATCATGGTCAAGAGTATGCTTCCAGCTATCAGCCATTGCCCACTTCCACGGCCAAATAATTGATTGCTATTTTGCCAATTGAGAACTAATAGTCGTTGATCGCGCCAATAGTAAATCTGGCCAACCAATAGGGCAGAAAGTAGAAGCCCTATTGTAAAGAAAATGGATAAAAGAAGGTGAACTTTAAATAGCACAAAGGCTAAGGTGAAGTATAAAATAGTTGGAAGTAGGAATTGTACAAATGCAATGACTTTAAATTTTTGAATAGTAAATTGTTTAAAGGAGAGAGGTAATGTACGGATAAAATGATAATTTTCCTTCTCTAGGGACATCGCAACTCCTAAAAATGTTGTTGCACCAGCAAACATATTTCCTAATAGGATACCGACTAACATAGCAATGCCAAAATAATCAGGTGATATTGTACTCAATCCTCCGTCATTAGCAAATCGTGAGACACTCGGATACAATGCAAAACCAATCACAACAGGCTGGACAAAACTTTGAACCAACAGGTTGCTATCTTTCAGTGTAGATAGATGGTGTTTTACCAAGGCTTTTTGTAAATTGCTTGGTAGTTTTGCAGGTTTTTTCTTGCGGGTTTGGCCAGAAACGGCATCAATTTCTAATAACTGATCGAAATAGTGAGGCATTATCTCTTTTACGATATAGTATACTAAGCCAAGTGTGATTGCGAGCGGTAGTAGGAAGTTGATGGCAGTTTCTAGTGATAAAGGTTGGCTGACGATGTAATGAAATCCTACAAAAATTGGTATTTTTGGGAAGTTGACAAACCCATTAGATTCTAATGAAACAATTTGTTGAGATTGAAGAAATAGCATTGCACCAATCGCAATGAGTGTGGACACCGTCATCAGGATTGTTGAAATCATGGTTTTTTGTGAACTTTTACGCAATACTTGACCGATAAAATGTAAAAGGACCAAGTTGATAATGTTTATGAACAGCCACAATAGGATAAATGATGGTAAAACGGCAATGAGTGCAGGAGCTCCGCCTATTTGCCAATAGGTAATCGATAAAAGAGAAAGACAGGGCATTAGGAAGGGTAGAACCATGCCTTGTGCAGACAAGACTTTTGCGATGAATACGTCCTGTGAACGGAGTGGCAAAGCGAGGTATAATTTTGTATCCTTACTGTCGTAGAACACTGAGAAAAATCCAGTGAATCCATAGACAATCGACATAATGGCAAAGATGGAAAGTTGGAGTGAGAAAAATCCAACTGATTCTGAATAATCTACGCCTAAAAAGAAAACAGTGTAAATAAAAGCGAACATGATCATCATAAAGATTTGTTGCCGTAGGATACTTTTATAGGCTGAAAATGATGCATTTTTCTTTTTATTCTGTTTCTTTTTGACAGAGGCCAGCAGTTGTGGGTTGGAATATAAAATATTAATTTTTATCAATTCCCAGATGATGGACTTCTTCATGCTTCCTCACCTGCCTTATCTTGTTGGCGTCCTGCTAATTCCAGATAAATTGTTTCTAAATCTTTATCTGGATATTGTGATTTCAATTCGTCAAGGCTTCCAAGAAAAATCAAGCGGCCTTTTCGCAGAATTCCGATACGGTCACATAATTGTTCTGCAACTGACAATACATGTGTTGAGAATAAGACGGTATTGCCAGCAGCTGCATGTTCTTTCATCATCTGTTTCAAATCAAAGGAAGCCTGTGGATCCAGTCCAGTTAATGGTTCATCCAATATCCAAATATCAGGATTGGAAATAAGCGCGCCAATGATAATTGTCTTTTGCCGCATACCATGAGAAAAACTGTCAATGGTTTCGTGCTGACGAGTTGTCATATCGAACAGTTGTCCTAATTTGCTGATTCGTTCATCAATCAAATTCTGAGGGACCTCGTAGACTTTACCCATAAAATTCCAATACTCGTATGCAGTTAGGTGGAGAAAGATATCTGGAGAGTCTGGAACGTAAGCGATACGTTTTTTTATGGCATTGCGGTGTTCAGCTAAATTTAACTGATCGACCAAGACGAGCCCCTCAGTCGCTTCAATAATAGAGGTTAATAGACTAATCGTTGTTGTTTTACCAGCACCATTGTGTCCAATCAAACCGAAAATCTCTCCACTTTCAATCCTTAAATTAAGATCGTCAAGTGCAAGGGTTTCGCCATAAGCTTTTGTAACGTGGTCAAATTGTATCATATTTTTCTCCTCATATTTCCCTAGGCTTGCCTATTCTACAAACTTTAAAATGGCTTTTCTTTTAGTCATCGAATATTAAACCAATGTATCGTAAAGCCATTTTGGAAGTGTAAAAGAATAAACATATTTATAATTTTAATGTTATTATACTACTTAATTAATACAAAATCAATTATTTTTTGTAGGTAGTGACCATACAGCTGTTTTAAAGAATTTGAGAATAAAGCAGTTTGATGATCAATAGTAGACTTACTATTTCTGATTCTGATATAATTAATCTATGAACGAAATCATTAAACATAAGTTAGAGTTACTTCCAGATAGTCCTGGCTGTTACCTCCATAAAAACAAGTACGGAAAGATTATTTATGTTGGTAAGGCCAAAAACCTGCGTAATCGGGTGCGGTCTTATTTTCGTGGGGCTCATGATACCAAGACTGAAGCTTTAGTATCTGAAATTGCCGATTTTGAATTTATCGTAACAGATTCCAATATCGAGGCGCTCTTACTGGAAATCAATCTGATTCAGGAAAACAAGCCTCGCTATAACATCATGTTAAAGGATGACAAGTCCTATCCCTTTATCAAAATTACCAAAGAACGTCATCCACGGCTGATGATTACACGGCAGATTAAAAAGGATGGCGGTCAGTATTTTGGTCCCTATCCAGATGTGGGTGCGGCTAACCAGACCCTCAAACTATTGGAGCGTCTGTATCCTTTCCGCAAGTGCAAATTGCCTGAAAACAAGTACTGTATGTATTATCACTTGGGCCAATGTTTGGCCCACGGGGACAAGATGCCTAGTCTTTCTGATTATGATAAGATGAGTAAGGAAGTTGCTCAATTCTTAACAGGACACGATGATAAGATTGTTAAACAGGTGCAAGAAAAAATGAAAGTTGCTGCAACCAATCTTGAATTTGAAAGAGCTGCGGAATATCGAGATATTCTTCAATCTATTTCAACTCTGCGAACCAAGCAACGGGTTATGGCTCATGATTTGCAGAATCGGGATGTCTTTGGTTACTATGTTGACAAGGGATGGATGTGTGTGCAGGTTTTCTTTGTTCGTCAGGGGAAACTGATTGAGCGGAATGTCAATCTTTTTCCATATTATAATGATGCGGACGAAGACTTTTTGACCTACATCGGTCAGTTTTACAGGGACCAGCAACATTTGATTCCCTCAGAGGTCTTGATACCGCAAGATATTGACCAAGAAGCCGTAGAAGCACTGGTAGATACTAAGGTCATCAAGCCTCAGCGTGGCGAGAAGAAGCAACTCATCAATTTGGCAACCAAGAATGCGCGTGTTAGTCTGGAGCAGAAGTTTAATCTTTTGGAGAAAAATCTGGAGAAGACCTACGGTGCTGTAGAAAATATCGGTCAGCTTTTGGGGATTCCGACGCCTGTGCGGATTGAGGCTTTCGATAACTCCAACATTATGGGGACTAGCCCTGTATCGGCCATGGTGGTCTTTGAAAATGGGGTGCCTAATAAAAAAGAATACCGCAAGTATAAGATTAAGACGGTGGAAGGGCCAGATGATTATGCTTCCATGCGGGAAGTTTTGCAGCGGCGGTACAGTCGGGTACTGCGGGACGGTTTGACACCGCCTGATTTGATTATCATTGACGGTGGTCAGGGGCAGGTCAACATTGCTAAGCAGGTCATCGAGCAGGAGTTAGGCATGTCTATACCAATTGCAGGTTTGCAGAAGAATGACAAGCACCAAACCCATGAATTGCTCTTTGGAAATCCGTTGGAAGTAGTTGAGTTGCCTCGTAATTCACAGGAATTTTTCCTCCTGCATCGGATTCAGGATGAGGTTCACCGCTTTGCCATTGATTTTCATCGTCAGGTCCGGTCTAAAAATTCTTTCTCATCCAAATTGGATGGTATTGATGGCTTGGGACCAAAACGAAAGCAGGCCTTGATGAAACACTTCAAATCAATTGGAAAAATCCAATTGGCAAGTGTCCAAGAAATTGCAGATGTAGGTGTTCCCTATAAGGTGGCGG
>OCTV010000407.1_pt1 | contig 17511 bp, 14 predicted proteins | sample 1539101 | NCBI WGS metagenome assembly OCTV01 (sample SAMEA3991422, study PRJEB22521) | metagenome | biome: anthropogenic terrestrial biome; feature: sewage plant; material: sludge | place: Sweden | collected 2012-09-26 | reverse complement strand
TTTCCCTACACGACGCTCTTCCGATCTGGTGGAAAAAATGGCAAGGAAAGCGGCTTAATTACGGAATTGGCACCCGGCATTCGCGTAGATGCGAAATCAGCCCGACTGAAAGCTTATTTTGATTATTCGTTGGTCGGGCAATTTTATTCAACTTCGTCGGTTCAGAACCGCACTCAGAATGCACTTAACAGCTTTGGTACTCTTGAAGCGGTGTCCAACTGGCTCTTTCTGGATTTCAGCGGCGTCATTGCTCAACAGGCAATCTCCGCGTTCGGCGCCCAATCACCCAGCAATGCGAATCTAAATAGCAATAGTTCGGAGACATCCACCTATCGCCTGTCTCCCTATATTCGCGGACAATTGAGCGGTGCTGTTGACTATTCTTTGCGTTACAACTGGTCAACAACCCAATCGAATATTTCTACCGCATCGGATATCGAACTGAGTGAATGGGCTGGCCAATTGCGTGGCAGCACACCATTTCAAAATCTCAAATGGTCAGCCGATGCAACCCAGCAAACAGCAGATTACAGCAGAGGACGAACAACGGAGGCCGAGCGAATGTACGCCACGGCAACCTACACCATTGTTCCGCAACTCCGTGTTTCTTTTAGCGGAGGTAGAGAGTCGAACAACTATGCTTCCCAAAATATGGAAGCGCACCCCACGCATGGCTATGGTTTCGATTGGACTCCGTCAGAACGAACGCAAATTTCCGCCTTCAAGGAGCGCCGCTTCTTTGGTAACGGGCACCGTTACAGTATCAATCAACGCTTTCCGCTTAGTAGCATTCGCTATTCGGACACCAAGGATGTCTCGGTGCTGCCGAATCAGTTCACGTCGGTTGGTTTAGGTACGATTTTTGATCTCTTTCGCCAAATCTGTAACCAGCAGCTTTCAAGCTTATATACCGATCCCATTCAACTGGATCAAGCATCAAATGCGTGTGCAAACAATTTGTTGATCCAGTCTGGTGCATCTCCAAACACCCAAGTAACTAGTAGCTTTCTTACATCCAGAGCCACCATTCAGCGAACCCAACAATTGGCGCTTGCGATACAAGGCTCGAGAAACACGCTTACTTTGATGCTGAACCGGACTGAAAATCGTTCAATACTGGCCTCAACAGCAGTTAGCGATGATCCGTTGTTAAATAACACAAGCAACATTCGACAACGTGGTGCAAGCATCAACCTCTCGCATCAACTCAGTCCGTTATCGAGCATCAACCTAACGGCTGCGCGCCAGCAAAGTACCGGCCTAGGTAACTCTGCGCTCAAAGCCAAGACATCAACTTATCAAGCCAATCTGACCTCAAAAATTGGCGCCTACACCACGGGTGGCGTCACTTTCCGGAGAACGGAATCTGACAACATCGGTAGCCCCTATACCGAAAATGCCCTCATCGGCACAATATCGGTGCTCTTCTAAAATCATGTATAAATCATTCTTCGGCCTGACCAGCAAGCCATTCCAACTGAATCCGGATCCTGCCTTTTATTTCGGCAGCAAACAACACCTTCGTGCTCAAGCCTACCTTGAGTACGGAATGCATCAGAACGAAGGGTTCATAGTCGTTACTGGTGAAGTTGGCGCTGGGAAAACAACGATCGTTCGCGGGCTTCTTGACGGGCTTGATCCTGAAAAGGTTGTTGCTGCTCAACTGGTCAGCACCCAGCTTGATGCCGACGATACCTTGCGTCTAGTGGGTGCAGCTTTTGGCTTGCGTACCAAGGACGTCGCGAAATCTGACGTATTGATGTCGCTCGAAGCATTTTTGATCAGCATGACGGCAAAAGGTAAACGTTGCCTGCTAGTCGTCGATGAAGCGCAAAATCTGACAGCACGCGCCGTTGAAGAACTGCGAATGCTTTCAAATTTTCAGTATGGCAATCAGGCTTTGCTCCAAAGTTTCCTGATCGGTCAACCTGAATTCCGTCAAATCTTGCAAAGTCCACACATGATGCAGTTCCGCCAGCGCGTGATCGCTGCCTGTCATATTGGACCTCTGGACGTCAGCGAAACCCAGGCCTATATAGAACATCGTTTGCATCACGCTGGTGCAACGGACTCTCCGAGTATCACCGGAGCAGCATTTGAAGCTATTTTCAAGGCTAGCAGCGGTATTCCGAGACGGATCAATTCGGTCTGCGACAGGTTACTGTTGTTTGGTTATCTCAACCAACAGAAAAACTTTGATATCGCAGATGTCGAGGAAGTTGCCCGAGAAATCTTCGAAGAAACGATCGGTGGCGAGACTCAAATCCCGCTCCAATACTCATTTAACTCCAGCAATGGCCCGTCACCCTATTCCACGACCTCCTCCGGTACAAACTGCGCCAATGCGCCTCGGGAACTGATTGCCGCACTAAGTGCAGAACACGTTGCGGAACGTTTAGCCCGACTTGAGAGTAGCTTGGTTCAGTTGGAAAGAATCAATGGCGCGACGCTAACCCTTTTGCAGCAGTTCTTCGGCAAGAACAGCGCCACTGCCAATCCACCGTCAATCGGCGAGAAAACAGATGCGTGAATACTGGCCCCTTCAAGCCAAATCCCGCCGTTTTTATATGATCATGTTCTCCCAGTTTCACGAGAGTGGCCGTATTTCCACCTCAGTTGATTTGCCGGTCGAGCACAAAGTAAAAGTGAACATCCAGCAATGACGAATCAGAGCGCAGCAACGTGCAATGCGCTGACCATCGACGTTGAAGATTATTTTCAAGTCTCAGCCTTTGCACCTCACATACCTCGCACCGACTGGCCCATTCGTGAATGCCGGGTAGAGCAGAATGTTGACCGCATTCTTCAGATGCTTGAGAACCATGGTGCTAAAGGTACTTTCTTCACCTTGGGATGGCTCGCCGAACGTTATCCGGAAGTTATCCGGAGGATTGTAGACAGCGGACACGAGCTGGCCAGCCATGGGTATGGCCATGAACGCGTTAGCGACCAGACACCTGAAAGTTTTTTCGCCGATATCAATGTCGCAAAGTTGATCCTAGAAGATCTTTCCGGACAAGAGATTAAGGGTTATCGGGCCCCTAGCTTTTCGATTGGTGAAAAAAACCTATGGGCCTTCGAAACACTGGAGAAAGCCGGTTACCAGTACAGCTCTAGCATCTACCCAATCCGCCACGATCATTACGGTATGCCAAATGCGCCCCGCCATCCCCATCTTGTCGGCAACCTTCTGGAAATACCTGCGACTACGCTACGTTTCTTCAATCGTAACTGGCCGGCCAGTGGCGGTGGTTATTTCCGTCTGATGCCCTACGAACTTTCACGCTGGATGATCCGCCACGTGAATGATGTCGACCGACTCTCCGCTGTTTTCTACTTCCACCCCTGGGAAATAGATAGCGGCCAACCGCGCATACCCGGCATTGGTGCCAAAACGCGATTTCGTCATTACGTCAATATTGATCGCATGGAAAGTCGTCTGCATCGTCTGCTTGCCGATTTTTCCTGGGGACGAATGGACGAGTTGTTCCTGAAGCAGGCGTGAACCCATGATCATCAAGCAGTTGCTCCCTTCCGACCAAGAAGGCATGAAGCGATGGAACGATTTCGTCTTCTCTTGCCCCGAAGCTACCTTTTTTCATCGTGCTGAATGGCAGCAAATTATCAAGAGCGTTTTCCGACACCCGACCTTTTTTCTGTATGCAGAACAGGCGGGCGAGATTGTAGGTGTTTTGCCGCTGGCGCATGTCAATAGTCGCCTCTTTGGAAACTCCCTCGTTTCATTACCTTTTGCTGTCTATGCTGGGGTTGCGTCAAACAATCAGGAAGCCATCGCTGACCTGGAAACAGAGGCGCAAAAACGTGCCCTCGAACTAGGTGTCGACCACCTTGAATTCCGAAACGTCATGGCGCAGCACACCGAGTGGCCGACTCAGGATTTGTATGTCACTTTCCGCAAGGAAATTCTGCCTGAAGTCGAAGCCAACATGCTCGCCATCCCGCGCAAACAACGCGCCATGGTTCGGAAAGGCATTAAAAATGGACTTATAAGTCAGGTCGACCGCAACACTGACCGATTTTTTTCCGTATTTGCCGATAATGTCCATCGCCACGGCACACCAGCCTTGCCCAAGCGCTACTTCGACACCTTGCTCGAGGTTTTCGGCAACGATTGTGAAATCCTGACCGTCACCTCACCCGAGGGTAAGTTGCTGAGCAGCGTTCTATCTTTCTACTTCCGGGACGAAGTCCTCCCCTATTACGCTGGCGACGACGAAGCGGCCCGTGACCTTGCAGCAAACGATTTCAAATATTGGGAACTCATGCGGCTCAGTTGCGAGCGCGGGCTCCGCGTATTCGACTACGGACGGAGCAAGATCGGTACTGGACCGTACTCATTCAAGAAGAACTGGGGCTTCGAGCCACAGCCACTGCACTATGAGTACTGCCTCTACAAACGCGACAGCATCCCTCAGAACAATCCGAACAACGCCAAATACAAATTGTTTATCGAGGCTTGGCGACGTATGCCGATCGGCCTTGCAAACTGGCTTGGTCCGCATATCGTGCGCAACCTGGGGTGACGATGGGAAATATTCTGTACCTCGTCCATCGCCTACCCTACCCGCCCAACAAAGGCGACAAGGTGCGCTCCTACCATCTGCTGAAGCACCTCGCTGCCCAGCATCAGGTCTTCCTTGGTACATTCGTCGATGATCCATCCGATATGGAGCACGTTGACACGGTTCGCAGCTTTTGTCGCGAACTCCATGTGGCACGACTTGACCCGAAAATTGCCAAGATTCGCAGCCTGACCGCTTTACTGACTAGCGATCCGTTGAGTTTGAGTTACTACCGCAACGGAGCAATGCAGGCTTGGGTTGATCGGGTCTGCAAGCAATACAAAATTGATGCCATTGTAGTATTCAGTTCGCCCATGGCCCAGTACATCGAATCAATGCCGCAACTTCCAGTGGTGGTTGATTTCGTTGATGTCGACTCAGCCAAATGGACACAATACGCACCTAACCACCGCTGGCCAATGTCCTGGCTATATCGGCGTGAAGGTCGCACCTTACTCGCCTACGAGCGAAAAATAGCTGCCAGATCCATCCGTTCGTTCTTTGTCACCGCTGCCGAAACAGCGCTCTTCGCCGAAATGGCGCCGGAATGCGCAGATCGCGTCGCACCCATATGCAATGGCGTCGATGCTGACTTTTTCTCCCCTGACACAGGGCGTCCAACGCCATACTCGCCCAACGAAATCCCGGTAGTTTTCACGGGTGCGATGAATTACCTGCCAAATGTCGATGCAGTGCGCTGGTTCGCCGCCGAGATGTTGCCAGCACTCCTCGAACGCCAGCCACAGGTCCACTTTTACATCGTTGGCCGCAGTCCAACGACTGAGGTTCTGGCATTGGCAAATGCAAATATCACCATTACTGGCACAGTTCCAGATGTCCGCCCATACATCCAGCACGCCGCGGTCGTAGTAGCACCGCTACGTATCGCTCGAGGCATCCAGAACAAGATTTTAGAGGCGATGGCGATGTCAAGGGCAGTGGTAGCCTCGACGGAATGCGCGACTGCGGTCGACGCCACTTTTGGGCAAGAATTACTCACCGCCCGGACGCCACCTGAATTTGTTGATGAGATCGACCGCCTGCTCATGGATGCGGATAGAAGGGCTCAGATTGGTCACGCAGCTCGACAGCGCGTCCTGGCGCTCTACAGCTGGGACGCCCATCTTGGCGGCATGGACAAGTATCTTTCGCCCGTGAAAGCGGCCACGATATGAACCAACATGTGACAACTGCCAAAGTAAGTTGGAAAACTACTTTGATGGCAATCCTGGCGATTCTCGGCTGGATCGGCTTCTGGTACTGGGGAACCCTTGACGCAATGGCGCAAATTTGGTGGAGATCGGAAACCTATGCCCACGGGATGATTGTTCCGCCAATTTCTCTGTGGCTAATCTGGCGTGAACGCCATCACTTGGCTTTGCTTCAGCCGCGACCAACCTATCTATTGATCCTTCCGCTCGCTTGCCTTGTGTTCTGCTGGCTGATCGGACAACTGACCGCAGTCAACGCGCTAACCCAATTCTCAGTCATTGGCATCATTGGTCTGGCCACCATGTCGCTGGTTGGCCTATCGATCAGCAAACAACTGGCCTTCCCCCTTTTCTTTTTATTTTTCTCGGTCCCTATCGGTGATTTTCTACTGCCACGACTAATGGAATGGACGGCCGATTTTACCGTACTGGCCTTACGGCTGAGCGGGATACCGGTATTTCGTGAAGGCCAGAATTTCGTAATACCGAGTGGCAATTGGTCGGTGGTAGAAGCATGTAGCGGCATCCGCTACCTGATCGCTTCACTAACCGTCGGCACCCTTTACGCGTATCTGACCTACAACTCGCTCAAGCGCCGCTTGGCTTTCATCCTTGTAGCGCTAATGGTTCCCATCGGGGCAAACTGGCTACGGGCATATCTAATCGTGATGCTCGGCCACATCTCCGGAAACAAACTTGCTACCGGCGCCGATCATCTGATTTATGGCTGGGCCTTTTTCGGCATCGTCATCGCGGTCATGTTTGTGATCGGTATGCGCTGGGCTGAACCCACCCAGATAGATAAACAAGAGAAAAAAATTCCAATTTCAAGAAACCACTTCCTGAAAACGAAAAGTCACTGGCAAATCACGATCCTGCTAACTCTAATCATAGCCGCCGGCCCCCTTTACGAAATTAATATCCGACAAGCCAATAGCGCTGCTGTCGTCAAACTGGCACATCCAACGGCAACTGCCTCATGGCACGCCACCTCCTTACCTATCGACTGGCAGCCTCGATTTGTCTCCCCCTCAGCCGAACTGCATTCGGCATACAGCAACGCAGAGAGTTGGGTTGGCCTATATATTGCCTATTATCAAAACCAGAACCATGAGCGCAAACTGGTCACATCGGTCAACGAGTTAGCAACGTCAAACGACCCACTTTGGCAAATTGTCAGTAACGGTTCAGCAAGAGCCTCCTTCGGTGGAGCCGCACAACCGGCTCTGGAAGCAGAACTACTGAACAAACAAATTAGCACAGAGAACCGCTACATCGTCTGGCAGTGGTACTGGATCAATGGCTATATAACTAGCAGCGATATAAAAGCAAAATGGCTAACGGCTTGGGCCATTTTGACAGGCCACGGTGACGACAGCGCAGTTGTCATCATCTACGCACCCAAAGCCACTGCCGCCAGCGGCTTGCCAACCTTCGCCAATGAACAGGGGGCTGAAATCCTCCAAAACCTGGCTGAGGCTCGGCAAAAATGATTGATTCACGCCCGCTAATTCTCCACATCATGCACCGCTTTGATACGGGCGGACTGGAAAACGGCGTGGTCAACCTGATCAACCATATGCCAGAAAATGCCTATCGCCACGTTGTAGTCGCACTAACTGAGGTCACTGATTTCAAGAAGCGTATTCACCGAAAAGACGTCGAATTTATCGCCCTAGGTAAGCCCCCCGGGCATGCGCTCTGGATTTACCCGCAACTCTATCGCCTATTTCGGCAACTTCAACCGGCCATCGTTCACACCCGAAATCTGGCTGCACTCGAAGCAACCGTACCGGCCTGGGCTGCTCGGGTGCGGGCACGAATCCATGGCGAACATGGCCGAGATGTAGGTGACTTAGATGGAAGCAACAAAAAATACCAATGGGTACGGCGAATTTATAGCCCGTTCGTGAAACAGTACATAGCGCTCTCCGTAGATTTATCACACTATCTAACGCAAACCATTGGCATTAATGAGAAGCGCGTGACTCAAATCTATAACGGTGTTAACTCAAGCCGTTTTCATCCAGCCATTCTGCGGCAAAATATTTCTGGCTGCCCATTCAACAACGCCGATTACTGGGTTGTTGGTACGGCGGGACGGATGCAGACCGTCAAGGATCAGACCAACCTCGCTAGAGCGTTTGTCAACGCACTTCAAATTGCTCCTGAGTTATGCGACAGGCTACGTCTAATCATGGTCGGCGACGGTCCGCTACGTCTTGAATCGCTGGCCATCTTGCGAGCGGCTGGCATAGCAGAACTAGCCTGGCTACCAGGCGAACGCAACGACATGCCTGAAATCATGCGCGGACTCGACTGCTTCGTCCTCCCTTCACTCGGTGAAGGCATTTCCAATACCATCCTTGAAGCCATGGCCACTGGCTTGCCAATTATCGCCACAGCGGTCGGTGGCAACGTTGAACTAGTCCATGAAGGCCTAAATGGCCATCTGGTTCCGGCTGCCGATCCTGGATCCTTGGCCGAGGCAATAGTAGATTTGGCACGCCAGCCAGAATCCGCCAAAACCATGGGGCAACACAGCCGCCGCTTGGTGGAGGAGCGTTACAGCATGGCTGCCATGGTATCCAGCTACCAAAAGCTGTACGACCGTCTTCTTAACCGAAACACTCGGCAACTCACAACCTGACTGAGAACAAAACCCCATGTGCGGCATAACCGGCATTTTCGATACCCGAGGCAAACGCGACATCGACCGTAGCATCTTGCATCGTATGAACGAATCACAGTTCCATCGCGGCCCAGACGAAGGCGGCCTGCATATCGAACCGGGAATCGGACTCGGCCACCGTCGCCTCTCCATCATCGATCTATCCACCGGACAGCAACCGCTCTACAACGAAGACAACAGTGTCTGCGTAGTCTTCAATGGCGAAATCTACAACTATCAGGAACTGATCCCCGAACTCCAAGGGCTGGGCCACATTTTCCACACCCGTAGCGATACCGAAGTTATCGTCCACGCTTGGGAAGCCTGGGGAGAAAGCTGCGTAGAACGCTTCCGTGGCATGTTCGCCTTTGCCCTCTGGGATCGCAACCGCGAAACGCTGTTCCTTGCCCGCGACCGCCTTGGCATCAAGCCGTTGTTCTACGCCCTGCTCGACGACGGCATTTTTCTCTTTGGCTCCGAGCTCAAATCCCTGCTCGCCCATGGCAGCCTCAAGCGCGAGATTGATCCGTGCGCTGTCGAAGAGTACTTCGCCCTCGGTTACGTCGCCGAACCGCGTGCCATCTTCAAACAGGCCAGAAAACTGCCTCCTGGCCATACCCTTTTGCTGCGTCGCGGCCAGCCGGTAGGCGAACCGCGTGAATACTGGGATGTCCGCTTTACACTCGACAACCCGATAAACGATGCCGATGCCTGTGCCGAACTGACCCATCGCCTCGAAGAGTCGATCAAGCTGAGAATGATTTCCGAAGTCCCGCTCGGCGCCTTCCTCTCCGGCGGTGTCGACTCCAGCGCGGTCGTTGCCATGATGGCTGGGCTGTCGAATACTGCAGTCAACACCTGTTCCATCGGCTTTTCCGACCCAGCTTTCAACGAATCTGCATTCGCAAAGATGGTGGCTGATCGCTACCAGACCAACCACTATCTGGATGTGGTTGAAAGCGATGATTTCGACCTCATCGACACGTTGGCCCGGCTCTACGATGAACCTTACGCCGACAGTTCGGCCATTCCGACTTACCGGGTCTGCCAACTGGCCCGCAAGCACGTCACCGTAGCACTTTCTGGCGATGGTGGTGACGAAAGCTTCGGCGGCTACCGCCGCTACCGCCTGCATTTAATGGAAGAAAAACTGCGTTCTGCACTACCACTAGGGTTCCGTCGCCCGGTTTTTGGAGCGTTAGGCAAGCTCTATCCGAAAGCCGATTGGGCTCCCCGTGTCTTCCGAGCAAAAACCACCTTTGAAAGCTTGGGACGAAACTCTGTGGAGGCCTATTTTCACTCGGTCTCAATCCTGCGTTCCCCGATGCGTCAGCAATTATTTTCCGCTGAGTTCAAAGTCTCAGTCGCCGGCTATGACGCTATCGAAGTATTCAAAACCCACGCCGCGAGATCGGGAACTGACGACCCACTTGCTCAGATACAGTATCTAGATCTCAAGACTTATCTTGTTGGCGATATCAACACCAAGGTAGACCGTGCCAGCATGGCTCACTCCCTTGAAGTTCGCGAGCCGTTAATGGATCACAAACTGGTTGAATGGCTCGCAACGCTACGTTCAGATCAAAAGATCCGCGGTCAGGAAGGAAAGTACCTCCTCAAGAAAGCCATGGAGCCCAAGTTGCCAAATGACGTGCTGTATCGACCCAAAATGGGATTTTCTGTGCCGCTGGCACGCTGGTTCCGAGGTCCTCTGAAACAACGTATGCAAGATGCCATCCTTGGTTCTCGCCTGGCCGAAACCGGATGGTTCAACCGATCATATCTTGAGCACCTGGTGAATGCACACCAAAGCGGCCAGCGGGATTACAGCGCATCCATCTGGACTTTGCTCATGTTCGAAGCCTTTCTGCGCAACGTCATCGAATGAACGACAACAGAATGACCCGCAGTCTACATATTCTTGACCACTCGATTCCGTTACACAGTGGGTACACTTTTCGCACGGCCGCCCTGCTTCGCGGACAACGCGAACTCGGCTGGCAAACATTTCATCTCACCTCGCCAAAACAAGGTAGTAGTTCGGCACCGTCGGAACAAATTGATGGTTTGACGTTCCATCGAACGGAACCTTCAACTTGGGCGCTCGCAAACTATCCCGTATTTCGCGAAATTACTTTGATGAATCAACTGGAACAGAGAATCGAACAAATTGCTCACGAGGTCAGGCCAGACATCATCCATGCCCATTCCCCGGTTTTGAATGTATTGCCAGCAATCAAGGTTGCACGCCGACTCAATATCCCTGTTGTCTATGAGATTCGCGCATTTTGGGAAGATGCTGCGGTCGATCACGGAACCACTACCGAAAACAGCATCCGCTACCGACTCACCAAAGCACTTGAAACGTATGCGATTCGTCAGGTCGACCACGTATTTACCATCTGCGAAGGGTTACGTGCCGACATCGTGTCACGCGGTATTCCGCCAGAAAAAGTTACTGTGACTCCCAATGCCGTGGACGTTGAGGCCTTCCAGCTGGCTGAGCCACCAGATGCTGAACTTCAGACCCAGTTAGGACTGGACGGAAAAACTGTCATTGGGTTTGTGGGCTCGTTCTACGCTTATGAAGGCCTCGATTTGTTGCTCGACAGTTTCCCGTCGATTCTGGCGAAAGAGCCCAACGCAAGAATCTTATTGGTTGGCGGCGGGCCGCAAGAGGCAAACCTAAAGCAAAAAGCCACCACGCTTGGAATTCAAGAAAAAGTCATCTTCACAGGGCGCGTACCTCATCGGGAGGTCAATCGCTATTACAACCTAATCGATGTCTTGGCCTATCCTCGCCACTCCATGCGCTTGACAGAGTTGGTTACCCCCCTGAAACCCCTGGAGGCCATGGCTCAAGGCAAAATATTCGTTGCCTCTGATGTCGGTGGCCATAAAGAACTGATCGATGACGGGAAAACAGGCTTTCTGTTTAGTGCGGGACAATCTGATGCGCTAGCCAATGCACTGACAAAGGCTCTTGGAAATAGGCAACTGTGGCCATCAATCATCGCAAATGGCCGAAAATTTGTAGAAACTGAGCGAAATTGGTCAAATAGCGTAGCAAATTATATCCAGCCCTATCATCAGCTCACTGGAAAATCATGCGAATGAATTTGGATAGCCAAATCCAAATTCAGAATCCTCTATCGATGACAGTCTGGCCTGCCTCGTCTGTCTGCCTTGTCGGCCCTCTTCCTCCACCGTCCGGCGGTATGGCAGAACAGACAGCACAACTTGCTCGCTTGTTAAGCAATGATGGCGTACAAGTGAACGTCGTCCAAGTAAACGTACCTTACCCGAATAATTGGTTGGGTAAAATTCGAGGGCTGCGAGCCATCATCAGACTGATTCCCTACCTGCTTCGGCTGTGGCAGGCGATTGGTAATGCCTCGATCGTTCATGTAATGGCAAACTCGGGATGGTCGTGGTACCTACATGCAGCACCAGCCATTCTGATTGCCCATTTCAGGAAAACTCCCTCTATCGTCAATTATCGCGGTGGCGGTGCGGCAGAATTTTTGCGCAAAAATAACAAATTTGTACTTCCAACGCTGAGAATGACTCAGGCTCTCATACTCCCATCAAACTACCTCCTTACTGTATTTGGAAAATTTGGCGTCACTGGCAAAATAGTGCCAAATATTGTCGACTTGTCCAGATTCACCCCTGCTCCAAAAAGTAGCGCGCCACTATCACCACATATCATCGTTACCCGAAACCTGGAAACGATCTACGGGATAGACGTTGCATTGAAAGCATTTAGAATCGTCCTGGATCACTTCCCCAATGCTCGCATGACGGTTGCTGGCACGGGAGATCAAACAAGCAATCTTCAGCAAGTTTCCCAAGAACTGAACATCGCTGACAAAGTGGCTTTTGTCGGTCGGCTAGGTAGGGAAGAGATTGGCGCGCTCTACAATTCCGCTGATATATTGCTGAATGCAAGCAGGATAGACAACATGCCGAATTCGCTGCTTGAAGCGTTGGCCAGCGGCATTCCCATCGTCTCGACCAATGCCGGCGGAATCCCCCACATGGTTCAACAAGGCAAGACCGCATTGCTAGTCGATATTGACGATTTTTCGGCAATGGCAGAGGCCACACTTACAATACTGAAGGATGCTGAGCTACGTTCAAAATTGATTGAAAATGGCTTGGCAGAAGCCGTGAAATACTCGTGGGAATCAGTTTCAGGATGCATTGCTGCGGCCTATGCGGACGCAGCAGCACAACCCAGGACTCGGAGTATTTGTTCGTGAAAAGCCCATACACTTGGCTGGCCGCAGGATTCATTTTCCCGCTTCATGAGCGCCTCAAGGGCCATGACTCGGTGCGTGACTTAAAAGATCTCGAAAAGTCCCAGTGCCTGAACGATGCAGAATTCAACGATCTACGCTCACGCCGTCTAAGCGAACTACTCTGCCATGCTCAATTGCACGTGCCCTATTACACTGCTTTGTTTCATTCACTGGGTCTATCTCCGAAAACAAATGATCCTTGGGCAACCCTTCATTCCCTTCCACCTCTATCCAAGGAACTGATCCGCAAAAATTTTACTGGCTTGCGGGCGGACAACGCTGGAAATACCAAGGTTTTCTCTACTACAGGCTCTAGCGGAGACCCGCTACGCTTTGAACTTTCCAAACGTCGTGTTTCACGCGATATCGCTGCAAAATGGCGCGCCACACGCTGGTGGGATGTCGACATAGGCGACAAGGAAATCGTTGCCTGGAGTTCCGCCATTGAATTGAACAAGCAGGATCGTATCAAAGTAGTACGCGACACTCTGCTTCGAACAAAATTACTTCCAGCAATTGCCCTTGAGCCAGAGCGACTTGACGACTTCATTACCAAAATACAATCGTTTACGCCAGCAATGCTATTCGGTTACCCATCGTCGCTGACGTTGGTTGCCCAGCGTGCCATTGATCGAGGCATTGATCTGTCTCACCAAGGTATCAAGGTAGTATTTGTCACGGCCGAACGCCTGTACCCGCATCAACGGCATACGCTCGAACAGGTATTTGGTGCGAAGGTGGCCAATGGCTACGGTGGACGCGATGCAGGTTTTATTGCCCATGAATGCCCGCAAGGAAACCTGCACATCACGGCTGAAGACATCATCGTCGAGATTGTTGATGATGATGGAAAAGCCGTACCGACCGGAACCCCCGGTCAGGTGTGCATCACGCACCTGCACACCCATGAATTTCCATTCATACGTTACTTGAACGGTGATATTGCCACTCTTTCCGATGCACGTTGCCCATGTGGCAGAACACTTCCCCTGCTTGAGGAAGTGCAAGGCCGCACCAACGACTTTCTTATCGCGGAAAGCGGCGCCAAGGTCCACGATGTCGCCTTTGCCATGCTCTTGCGAGACATGCCGGGGATGCGCCAGTTCAAAATCATTCAAGAAAACCTGCATCTGGTGACGCTTCAACTGGTCACGACAGAGGAATTCTCGAAAGATACACAACAGCACCTGATTCAGAAATCCTTCCAGCACTTTCTGGGTTCAAATACCGTGGTCGATATCCATTACGTCCCAGATATCCCACCAGAGCCAAGCGGCAAGTATCGCTATGTGGTCAATCGGCTAGCCACATCAGTTCAAGCAGAAATTTGGTAAGCAACAATGCGTGACCTAGTATTATTTGGACTCGTTATGTCCTGCAGCATCATGGCACTTCGACACGCCTGGATTGGCATCCTCGGCTGGACTTGGGTCAGCATCATGAACCCGCATCGGCTGACCTATGGCTTCATGTTTGACTTTCCAGTCGCCGCGGTGATCGGTGGAGCAGCACTCCTGGGTATTCTATTCGCCAAGGATAAAAAAAATCCGTTCATTGGAACGCCGGTGACGTGGATGACCCTGCTCACTATCTGGATGACAATCACGCTGATTATGGCCTTTGATACTGCTTCAAGTTTCCACATTTGGAAAAAAGTAATCAAAGTAAACTTCATGGTTCTCATGACCTTGGTTCTCATGAACAGCCGACTCAGAATGATCTCGTTCACCTGGACATTTGTTCTGTCCACCGCTTTCTTCGGCATCAAAGGGGGACTATTTACTATCCTTAACGGTGGAAACTACCGAGTCTGGGGCCCATCGGGATCAACCATCGAAGGTAACAATGAGCTAGCCATAGCCTTGATCGTTAGTATTCCACTCATTCGATTTTTGCAAACTACCGTTACAAAAAATTGGCAAAAACATGCGTTGACCGCAGCAATGCTCCTCAGCGCTGCCGCAGCACTCGGCTCACACTCGCGAGGCGCACTAGTTGCCATTGTGGCGATGGCATTCATGCTTTGGCTGCGCTCCCCCAACAAACTCGCCGGTGCAATAACCATCCCTATCGTTGGTATTGTGCTGATGGCATTTATGTCTGACCAATGGTTCAACCGAATGGACACCATATCTTCCTATCAGGAAGATGGTTCAGCAATGGGACGAATCAATGCATGGTGGATGGCTTGGAATCTGGCCTCAAAAAATCTGTTCGGTGGCGGTTACGAAATATACAACGCCATGCTTTTTGGATTGTATGCCCCGGACCCTACCGACATTCATGCAGCACATAGCATCTATTTCCAAATCCTCGGTGAACACGGGTTCATTGGACTCTTTTTATATCTGGGAATGGGGTTCGCTACGTGGAGAGTAGCTGGATGGCTCCGCCAGTACGGTGCTGAAAATCCGGAAACTCGTTGGTGCTCTGAATTAGGGGCCATGAGTCAGGTGGCAATCTTTGGCTTTGCAGTCGGTGGTGCCTTCCTCAGTCTCGCCTATTGGGATCTGCCGTATAACCTGCTCGCCTTGCTGATAGCAGCCAAAGTTTGGGTGCTATCAAAAACATGGAAAGATGATTTCTCCGTTGAACCTTGGCTGCCACAATGGTTGGTCAAACGAATAACATGATGATAAGACTGCCTTTACAACTACTCTCCCCCGGTGGAGCAAGAGCCAAGCTGAATACCTTTATTTTTCATCGTGTTCTGCCAACGCCGGACCATATTTTCCCCAATGAGGTCGATGCAAAACGTTTCGATGAAATGCTCGGCTGGATAACGCAATGGTTCAACGTCCTTCCACTTGATGAAGCTATCGCCCGACTTCAGAAAAACTCGCTCCCTCCACGCGCAGCGGCCATCACCTTTGACGATGGTTATGAGGACAACTACAGCGTGGCAATGCCCTTGCTCAAAAAACACGATGTATCTGCCACATTCTTTATCGCTACTGGCTTCCTGAACGGAGGGCGGATGTGGAATGACTCCGTTATCGAAGCAATCAGGCGAACAACAAAACGCTCACTTGATCTGACATCGATTGGTCTCGACACGATTCCTGTCTCAAACATTCATGAAAAGCGCGCTGCAATAGCCAAAGTCATCGGCGCACTGAAATACGAGCAATTTGACGCTCGTCGAACCAAATCCGATTCACTTGGACAATTGGCCGGTATCGAATTACCAACTGACCTCATGATGACCCCGGAACAAGTTCACCAGATGCGAGCACAAGGCATGGGGATCGGTGCACATACGGTCAATCATCCTATCCTTGCAAGAATTGACTTGAAATCAGCCGAGCAGGAAATTCTCAATAGCAAAGATTTTCTGGAAGGCTTAATCAAGGAACCGATTAAGCTTTTCGCTTACCCCAATGGAAAACTCGGCCAGGATTATGGGCCCGAGCATGCGGCGCTCGCTCAAAAACTTGGCTTTGCTGCATCTGTCGCTACAAACTGGGGGGCTGCAAGCAACCGCTCGGACCCTTTCAACATACCCAGATTCACGCCTTGGGATACAAACCGGCTTTCGTTTGGCACTCGACTACTGAGGAATTATGTCCAAAATTAGTCAGTCATCTGATGCCTCCAAACAAAACGTATTCCAGGCAACCTCTTGGGTCTTGCCTCAGGAACTCTCTGCCTACCTTGATTTCCTGCGATTCATAGCAGCGTTTGCAGTTCTACTCGGGCATATGGATCAGGATGGGTTCCAGACTGCCTGGTGGTTTCCGCTAGCATATCTGTCGCATGAGGCCGTTGTCGTTTTCTTTGTGATGTCCGGCTTCATCATTTATTCGAGCACGATGTCTCGCAATCATTCATGGCAACAATACTATCTGGCACGCTGTGCTCGCATTTACTCTGTTGCCATACCTGCTGTTCTGTTCAGTCTTTGGGTCAGCACACTCGTTCCACAACTAATTAATGACCCACAGACCATTCAAAAACTCTACCACCCCTTTGATTGGTGGACACTCGTCAGTAGCCTCCTTTTTCTCAATCAATCCTGGAGCAACACAGCCGATTTATTGGTGAATGGCCCTTACTGGTCGCTTTGTTACGAGGTGTGGTACTACGTGTTCTTTGGTGTATTCATTTTTTGTCCAAAATCGATTCGCTGGCCGCTACTTTTGTTGGCTGTACTCATCGCTGGCCCAGCCATTCTGGTTTTGTTCCCAATTTGGCTGATGGGTGCATGGCTTGCATCTAGGATGCCACTCCTGAAGTCTCCTTCCAGAACTACCGCATGGGCAATTTTTGTCAGCACGTTCTCTTTTATTCTACTTGTTCGATGGTTCGACATTGATGTCACCATTCGTCAACTCCTGCACCAGAGCATCCCTGGATTTTGGCGGCTCAATGCCTCACAGCGCCTGATAACAGATCACCTTGTCGGCGTTGCAATACTGCTCAACATCTACGCGTTTAACGGCCTCCATGTGCGCTTCAAACAGTTGTTCTCTAGAAGCCGAAAAATACTTGCCTATCTCGCCGGATTTTCATTCACCCTTTATCTATTTCATCGTCCAATCACTCAGGTGGCCGGGCATATATTTCCGAACAACGAGGGATCAATTGCCTACTCAGCAACTTGGATACTCGGCATTCTGATTTGTTGCTATCTGATCAGTTGGCTAACCGAACGACAGACCAAGCGTTGGCGACCATTATTTGCCGCATTACTGCCATCCAAGCTATTCAGCCCAATGAGAAATACACTATGAAAAGATCGG
>OCTV010000406.1_pt1 | contig 17524 bp, 14 predicted proteins | sample 1539101 | NCBI WGS metagenome assembly OCTV01 (sample SAMEA3991422, study PRJEB22521) | metagenome | biome: anthropogenic terrestrial biome; feature: sewage plant; material: sludge | place: Sweden | collected 2012-09-26 | reverse complement strand
GAGTCGAGATAAAGACTATATCTGAGATTCTTGGACATGCAGATGTTAGCATAACTGTTAACATCATATATGGGCACACCAATCAAAGTAGCCGATATTTGATAAAAAGCTCTAAGCAAGAAAAATTATTCTTGCTTAGAGCTTTATTTAATATAAATAGTTATTAGTATATATAATTAAGAACCTAATTAAAACGCTCTTAGAATTTAATATGATCTATTAATTTAGATGCACTATTAAAAGAATTAATTTCTTATTTATTTCTCAATTACAGTCGAAATTTTATTGATTTTTCCTTTTTGATAGTCTGGAGCTTGACGAATGTATTCTGCTATTGACTTAAAAACCGCATCTAAATCTTTTTCTTTAATTAATCCATCATCAACCATGTCATAACATTGCATTTTTTCTCCGCTTGTAGTGACAAAGAATTCAACAGAGTAGCTGGTATCACCTACATTTGTTCTTAATTCTAATTTATCAAAAGTAGGTACAATCTTTTTGATTTGTTCGGACATATATTTTTCTAAATTAGACATTAGTTTTCACCTCCTGTATTTTCAATAATAACCTTCGTTCTACGAGTTGAGCCGGCTTCATCAGTGTAAGTTATATTAACCGCGGTTTTTGTTAAATTCCCCTCTTCATTATATTCTTCCTTGATGGAGGAAATAGTGCCACCGGTATCATCCAACTCTGCCCGAACAGCTTCTTTTCCGTTTTCAGGCACTTCATTCTCTAAAGAATTGTCGAGATTGTTATCAAATTTATATACGGTATCTGTACCATATGCAGTAACTGTAACTGTAATTTTATCAGGACGATCAGAATCACCCTCATAGGTTATGTCTGTTTTTGTTGTGACATCTTTACCTTCATCCAGAGCATTTTTGGCATCATTCTCCATACGCTTATAATCGCTTTGGTTGATTTTTGAATCCATAGCAACTAAGTTGCCGCCACCACTATCGCCATTCAAATCTCTTCCAACAATATGTCCACCCTGGTCATTTTCCTTACGATCTTCACCACCAGCTTCTCTTTGTGCATCGTTGTCACGAGGATTTTCAGGGCTTCGCTGCGGTTTAGCTTCACAGCTAATAATTCTTCCTTTGTCGTCTGTGGTATAGACACTACCATTAAGCTCGTATGTGCTATTGGGTTCAAGTTTTCCGTCAACCATGTAAACATTACCGTTATCGTCGGTTTTGTAGGTGACACTATCTACTTCATAAGTGCTATTCGGAGTACGCTCAGTATTTTTGGTTTCAGAAGTTATAGCATCTGTTTTACTGGATTCATTCGACTCACCATTTATAGGCAAGGAAGATGATAAATCACTTGTTTCTAAAGCATATACTGGGCCTAGCTTTCCGTCTGGCAAATCAATCTTTGTTCCATCATCCAAAGTGATAGTGCCGTCATTATTCGGCAATTCAACTGGTTTATCCTGTAGCATTTCTGGTCGTTCAATATCCTCAGAAGGCTTTTGAGGAAATATGTCCTGTAATTTATCTTTTAAGTCACTCAAGGAAGGTGTTCCAGAAGGGGTTGGTGTTTCAACTGGAGTGCGAATTTCAGCAGGGTTTACATCTGTGGGAGGTGTGGTTTCACGAAAATTACTAATCATTTTATTGTTACCCCCTTTCGTTCAACCTCAATAAGATTGTTTAGTAATACCTTGGATGTAGGGTTTTCTGTAATCTGTGCATTCCAATATGTTACAAGATATAGAATAGCTTGAATACAATTTTCTGGAAGTGGAGTGATTGACGGCGATAGTTTTTCAATTAAGAACCGTCTTTGTTGCTCAAAATCAAATTTATTCTTCGTAAGTTGTGAAAAAGCAGTTTCAGCAAAAAACAATTCATAGGTGACAGCAGCAGCGGCGTCAAGTTTCTTTGCGGTCGGAGTTTTTACATACTCGAATAATTTGCATTTTGCAGCTACCGGCATATTAGAACTTATCAAATCGTTGTCGATATGGTCAATAAGTCTGTAAATATCTTTTGCAATTAAGCGACTAATAAGCTCACCTTTTATATCCGGTGTTTCAGAGTCATCTGGTTTATAAGAGAAAACTTGTTCTTCATATTCATGCTTATGGACTTTACATAGAACCGACTCAAGCCAGCCATTTTGATATACAGCGGCAACGCCTTTATTAAGTTTAGAAAGCTCGACAATCTGTTCATCATCAAGTCCGGCAGCACGCCCTACCAATTCTCGGTCAGAATACTCTGGTAAGCGCATGATAATTTTAGTGTTTGTATTACGGATAACCGATATATCCAGAAGTCCAGGTGATTGATCGGCAATAATGAAGCCTTCACCATAAGTACGCATTTCCGCTATTGCATTAGTGAGCATTTCAACAGATTTTCCGAGTAGATTTGAGCCTTCTGATGTCTGCTCAGTTGATGTGCGCTTTAATAGATTGTGTGCTTCTTCCAGAATTGTAACATGATTCAGTGGAACATTCATGCCATTGTAAGATGCCATTCTGTATTCTTGTAACTTCATTACGAGTAACCCCATAATTAAAGCTTTTGTTTCTGAAGAACCAACCCTACTTAAATCTACAATAACATTTTCATCAAATAAATCATGTGGTGACAGTTCATTAGATGTAAACACAAGACTATTGATGCCATTTGTTAAGGAGCGAAGTCTTGTACATAATGCTCCTTTATAGTCGCTCTTGTTATCACTAGAATACTGTGATTGTTCCATAACTTCGTCTATCTGCTGCAAAACATCAATGAAGTTAGGAAACAAGTTTTCAAAATATTTATTCTTTGATTTCTTTAAGTCCCAACCTGCCTTAACATATGAACGCTCAATAGCATCTTTCAAAATTGCTGGCATAGCAGCATACATTGGCCAACAAACATTGAATATTTCAACAAGCCTATCAAGATGTTCATAAATATGCACTTCCTTTGGAAAACTAAAAGGATTGATACGAATCAAATTCATGAGCAATGGGTTCGTGCCGAATATAGAAACAGATTCATCGTTGCCGAAAATATTTTTGTATTCGCCCTTTGCAGGTTCAACAACAAGGAAATGTACTTTGTTTTTTTGAAGCTGAGATAAAATCTGATATACTGTATTGCTTTTACCGGTACCTGTTGAACCAGTAATAAATGTGTGCATAGATAAACTCTGCAAATCAAGTTGTGTTGGAGTTGCGGTTTCTCTACCTAAATGAATTATTTTTCCGAGTTCAACTTCTCCATCTCCGTTGGAATCGTTATGAGTTAATACTTCTTGAGCAAATAATGCGTGTTTGATAACAGGCAGACCTTTAACAGATTTGCGTGGAAGTCCCAGTTGAATTGCAAGTTCATTGGTACTTGCCAAAGCAGTTGCATCAACAATAATCTGCCGATTAACAGTATCATCTTCAAATTGATAAAGGAAAGCTGGATGAAGAAAGTTAGTAACATATTTTGATATTTCTGCAACATTATGTCTTTCTGTCCATGTATTCACAGCGGTAATTTCCAGACCGCTTTGATTGCCGGAAACAAGAGAACGATACATACTTGCAGCTGTTTCTGCTTCTGCCGCACTTTCTCCAAGAAAATATGCAGCAAAATCCCACATACCTATACTTTCGCATTCATCCAGACGCTCAAGTTGTTTTTCCAAACGATCTAATGTGTTAATGAGCGATTTGTTTTGTACATTGAGCGTAACAGCCTGGGATTTACCAAAGGTATCTGTTAATGCTTTTGTGTGGGCATAATTTGTTGATACGCTATGTCCTTCATTTTCACTATATTGAGTTCCATTAGTGAAAGATACAGTGTTGGTTGAACTCTGGTTTTCTCCAATAGTTTTACCAATGGCTTTTGAAGTATTTATTCCCTGTGTTAAATTTTTTGAAATAGAATCGGAAATGGAATCAGTATGAGATGTGCCATGCGTTTTTCCACGAGACACACTTGATGACACACCATTTGTTTTACTTACGCCAACAATATCTCCACCAGCACTTACGCTTGTTGCAGTAAAAGTGCCTTCGGTTTCTGTTTTGGTTTCAGAGTCATTAACGCCATCAGATGTACTGGTAGTACGGCCTTTCCCGTATCCAACGGTCAAGCTATCACCAGTAGTATCGGTCTGTGAGCGTGCGATATTTGTACCTTGTGTTTCGGCGATCGATGCACTTTGAGTTGTATTAGTTCCGACAGTATTGCCAGTAGTATCTGTATCTGAATTGCCATGTGTATCGCTATCTGATGTGCTAGAGCTACTATTAAGGGCATAGTTGTATTGCATACTGGCAAAAGGGGACATCATGGTAAAAATACGCTCATATTCTTTTCGTGTTTCAACTAAATCATGATGTTCCAAGTTGTTTGCGATACAGATCGCAGTGAATGATTTCCCTTGCATGCTCAAGACGAATTTTTCTAATCCCTGAATAAATTCTTTATTAGCAATGGAGTTTTTGTCTTGCTTATAATCTGCAATACAGGTTACACTTGAAACACATCTGATATTGAGATTATTTACATCAGATTTAAGATTCTCACTAAAATAGTCAGCTGTATCACTTCCAGGAAATAGTCCAAGAAGGCTTTGTTCAAGCAGTTGTCGCATCGTGCCAGTAGAGTATTGTGGATCTCTAGAACGAACACCAAGATAAAAGTTATTGTTCTGCCCATCACTTTGAATCATTAACACAAGAGTGCAGGGCTTATTAGAAAGGGCATTAAATATAGTTGCTAGTTTGTGCACAGAAAATTCATCTTCTTGATATACCAATTCTGTGATTCGGAAGAATTGAATTTGCTGCAAATTGTCAATGCTCTCATCATCAATAGGAACAACGGCACAATGTTGAAGTGAAGGAACATAGTTTTTCATCACTTCATTATCAACGATAGAAAGACAATTTTGAAGATTTTGTTGAAGCATCAAAAAATTTAATTCTCCAGGAGAATCAACATAAACCGTTGCTGTATGAGGGTGTTCTTGTTGTTCAACTATTGTCTTTTGCACTTTTGGTAAAGGGTAAATATCTGTGTTCTGTTTATCAGTATAAAATTTAGCCACACTAGTCACCTCTCTTTCCTTTCTTTAACTTCAAACTCATAAAAAAACTTTAACTGTGGTTCATCTGCTTGGGAAAAAAATTCTTTTTTTTGCTCTATCATAAATCCATAGGGATGATATTTGCCATTGACATCAGCTTTAACTAATTTAAATAAATCATATCTGTTATTACAGAATAATTTATAATCTCCGGAAACTCGTTTCGGTTCTGTACCACGTAAGCTTGAGTTATTAATGTTTTTACATTCTACTCGTTTGTAAATTCGTGTTTCGTCTACTTCATTGGACGATTGTTCTCTGTGATACTGTATTCGATATAATCTCTCAAATGATGAAGATATTTTATAAATACACGAATTGGTCGAAAATATTTGATGCATAGTATTACCCTTAACCAAATTAGGGCTAGTTTTATTCACAGCAGTAGGTGCTGTAGCAACCAAGTTTTTCGCTTGATAGGATTGCGGCGTAGATGCATCAGTATTATTAGCTTTGGGGGATTGCGTTATTTCAGTAACATTATTGCTACGACCACAATTGCTGCTATCACTATTACCGTAACCGCCGCTATCGCAACCCCACGTGTTTTTTTTGAGTCTATACCATTTTGAGAATTAACGCTTGCATTTTGGTTTTGGTAGCGTTGTTGTGCCCTACGAGCATTTTCAGCTTGAATGCGATCTTCTTCGACTTTACGTTCTCTTTCAAGGCGTTCCTTTGTCTTTTTGAGCTCAAGTTCTTGTTGTTCAGCTTTCGACAAACGAAGTTCGGCAGGAGTATCAGATTTTGCTTGAGTAGGGGTCACAGGAGAAGCAACGCTAGTCTTATGTGTCACATTGACTGGCTCAGCTTTTGGAGTTTCGGCGACAGCATTAGAGCGTTCAACAATTATTCGCTGAATTTTTTCAGCCAAAAAAACTTTAGCAACTTCTCTCATGTGGGTCATTCTTCTATCCGAAAAGTTCTTTATCAAGTCCATCTTCAGATTTGTCCAATAAGCTTCGTTCCAAGCATTCTTGCTTTCCGTAAATGGAGTTAACTCATGGTGTGATTCTAACAGCCCAGGAATGGATTTGCAGTAGTTATATTCCTCCTCATATCGCACAAAGGTTGGGTCAACATCAAGAGAATCAACAAAAATATATTTTAGAGATTTCAAATCTCTGTTGTCAGCAAATTTCTTTATTTCAGCATCCATGATTTCCGTCCTTTCTCCTTACATATCAAGGATAGTATTGATTTCAGACATACAAGTTTCAATCCAAGTAAGAATTTTTTTGTTCTCTTGAAGTTTTGCTTCTTTCGCCGTCTGGTCAGTTGCACATTGTTCAAGCTCATCATATTTTGCACTGATAATATCGTCAAGTTCTGCAAAAATGCGAGAGAACTGTTCCTTCATATTATCTACTTGCTCAGCGGCAAAGCCTAAAGCACTTTCAGTTCCTTCGTCAAGATTTCTACGCATTTTTGCAATCAAAACTTTCTGTATTATAAGAGTAGAAATACTGAACTTCTCTATCTGTTCTGTTTTTTCTTCAAAGACATCCCTCATTATAGTTTTGTATTCCATAACAGTCTTATATACATCTTCATCCTTATAGTCATCGACAGTTTCATTCACACCTTCTTCAATATATGAAGGTGTGAATATTTTCCACCATTTTTTTTCTGGATTACGAACTTTTGTCGTACCAACACGTTCTCTGTGGGAGCCACATTTTACTTTTTTAGTACCAACCTTTTCTTCATGAGAACCTGAAATAACTTCCTCCGATTCTTGTCCCACTTTTTCGTAATATGTTTTTTCTTCGTATGTTGTCTCTCCAATATCATCAACCGTTTCAGTTGCAAAATCATCAGATGTCCAAGACACAGCATTTTCACGCATTGTTTTTAATGCCCCTTTAATAAGGTCAACGGTTTGAAAATCAAGTTGCTCATCAGCAGTAGATTCGTCAAATTTTGAAAGCTTTTCTTGGTATTCAAAAAGCAGATTTTCACCAGTATTAACGATTTCGGCGTTAATAACACTTTCTAATTCGGTAGTCAATTCTGCCATTACATCAGAACTGAAAGTGCTAAACTGATTTACAAGTCGTTTGGCTTCATCTCGGCTTGTAATAGTTTCACCATGAGGTCTGAAAATTTTGCTTGATTTTGTAGTTGCATTTTGTTTGAGTTGCTCAGCTTTTTCCTCAATTTTTGGCATAGGATCAAGAGCAGAAATTTTCTGCTTGAACGCTTCTGCTTCTTTTCCATCAGCAATCTTCTGTCTTACGGAAGCAGCACGGTCAGCACAAGCTTGTGCTGCAGTAGCATCAGTAGCAACTCTCGTTTTGGCTTTTACAAGAACTTCGTTACTTTCAAGAACTTCCTGAAAAGACTCTACCAAATCTTTTATTTTCTTTGTTTTAGCATACTTTTTAACATAGGCTGTTATTGCAGCTTCGAGAGAATAAATACCAGAGTGAATTAGTGCTTGCTCCTTGGTATCATTATTTTCGATTGCCTCACTTAAGCGATAGTTCAGCTCTCTTTGAGCGCTTGGTGAGAGGGTAGAATACTGCTCTAAATGCATAGACTCAGAACCAACAAACTTATCAATCATCGGCAAAGTATCCCTAGCGGTTAATGGTAATAATCGTTCTTGCGCTCTGGTGAGGTTATCAATATCTACATCTGTAAAATAGGTTCTGATATTCAATGCGGTAAAAGCAGAGCAGGGGAATAATTGAGGGTCTTCAATCCCGTATGATGCCAAATATCTCTTTGCTGACAGAATGGCTTTTCCAATATCTTCTTCCTCTGGGTTGAACTGATCCATTTTGTTTATTACAAACAGAAAACGATCACGAACCTGTTTACCACCTTTCTTAATCTGTTCAGCGACATAGTGAAGCAAAGCAGCGTCATCATTTGTACTGAGCTGTGTACCATTCAGAACATAGAGAATTAGATTGTTAGAATCATTGTTGATGGCACGATATGTCGTATTCTTATGTGCCTGATTCTGTGCGTTGTTTGGGCCGGGAGTGTCAACTAACATAAGAGAAGTGCTTCTTGAATCAAGAAATGGGATATTTCCTTCAGCGTAAATTCTATATACATCTTCATTGTCATTCAAGGCACTCATAATATCATAAGTAAGTTCAGGAACATCTTGAATAATTCCGTTGCTTTCATTATAAACAATGGCCGTAAAATTTGGATCATCAATATCAAGGATTTCAGTAATTGTTGCGGTGCAAGCTTCGTTTTTTGATGGCATCAATTTCCTTCCGAGAAGCGCATTGATTAAAGTGGATTTACCTGAACTCATTGTAGCAATAACATTTACAGGGAAAATCGAATTGTTGGCGCTTTCAAAAGCTTTCCGCAATTTAGCATCACGAAAATCAACAAGAGGACCGTCTTGCAGGTCTTGAAAAACACTTACAATTTTTTCATTGATATCCTCGTCGCTTTTTCCAGCAATGAACTTCATGTCGGATATTTTTATGATTCTCTCTTTTTGAGCCTGTTCAAAAGCATCCTCAAAGTCATCCCAATCAAGAGCCGTACCGCAGTATTCCAGGGTAAAGTTAATCGTGTTCAATTCTTCACGGAGCATACGTGGAAATTGTCCGATCCATTCCTGTAAACGCTTACCTTTAGTTATCTTATAGAGAATACTGTCTGTTGAAACATCCCTACCATCCACTTTTAGAACAGTTTCAAGGCGATAAGGATTGTACTTAACATATACTTGTGCCATTTGTTTTTCCTCCTTTGGTGGTGTTTAGTATCAGTTTTTCAAAATATTCAAAACCGCAATTATTGAGCAACTTTTGCACTTCATCAATTACAGGTGGGTCTGGACGGCAATTCAGTTTTTCTACATAATAGTTTTGCAAACTCTGCTGTTCAAATTTATCCATGTAGTTATCGAATTCTCTTTGCTCAATTCTGCTTAACCCTTCTGTCCGACTTTTCTTTGCAAGAAGGGAAGCTCGTGAGGATACAGGACATATAACAGGATTTTTAAATCCTTTTGATATAAGAAATTTGCGTTGTCGTTCAATTACATCCAGGAGATTATCATCTTCAGAAATCAAGTGGTCAATTTTGTTCATCACGAAAATGATTTTTGTTTGTCCAAGATATTTTGCTACAAATTCTAAATGCTGTTCTTCATCAGTTGTCCCAAGCTGGGTTGCGTTAAGAACATATATCATAAGCTTATGTTTTCGAGAACGAATCATTTTTTGACTTATTTCTGTATGTTCAACATTCTCGCTAGAGTTTACTCCAGGAGAATCAAACAAGATGACTCTCTGCCCTCCAAGCAGACTTTTAAAGTATGTCCCAACCATAATCGTATAGGATTTATTGTTATCATTATCGTTAAGCAAATCTTCTTTAGACGCGTCTATTGACATATCGTGGTCATATTCACTTGATACACCATCTTCAAAACATTTTGAAACAATCGTGTGGATTTTGCTGGTACACGCCATGTTTTGCATTAGGCTTATATTTTTCCCTACAAGTGCATTTATAAGCGTTGACTTTCCAGCACTCATAGTTGCTGTAATCAGAAGAGTATAGGGTTTCTTTAGGAGAAACAATGTATTCTTTCTAACTATTTCAAGGTATTCCTTAAAAGGCTTAAGGCGTTTGAAATGTAAAAGATTATTCCAAGCGTTTTCGTCCCCTAAAGAAGCTTCAAAACCATTTTTTAAGGTTGTTATTGCTTCTTTCGGAAGATTTAAATCAGAGATTATTTTACTGATTATCATCGCGGATTTATCTGTGCCTATAACTTTTTGATGGAATGCCAGCATAATTGAAAGATCAAACGGTAGTAAATAGCTGTAAATGGAATCAAACGATGGACTCTGATATCGAACCATACCCTCCTCTTCACATAATTGACTTTTATAAAATGCAATTTGAGCTTTTGTGTATTTACGTTTATCCCACTTAGCAAGATGAATTAATCTTCTTAAATATACAAAATATTGCGTTTTTGTGTTTGAAGATTCTTTTAAAATAGGATTAAAGAAAATTATTTGTGTGCTGGCAAAAACATCTTGTTGATTCAAAGTACCGCTTCCTTTCTATTATAAATTTTACAAAGAAATATATGACGCAACAGTACATCATTATATATTGTAAATATAAAGCAATAAATCTAAGAACTATTGGATTACTTCAATTAGGTTACCATGACTCCTCATCCACATATCAACCCCATCACCAAAAACCTCGGCAGAAATAATATACCCCTCATCGTTTTTCTCGATGATTTTAGCAGTGGGAAGTCTGTCAAGCACTGCCTCAGCACTTAGTCCCTTATAAAGAAACTTAATTCTTCTAAGCTTGCCGCCATACATAAACTGAATACGCTTGCGGAATTCACCTTCTTCAAACCTGTCCTTATACGGAATATCAAAATGCTTGTCCAATACTTCAAAGCTTTGAATTCGGTCAATCCGATAAATTGTCGGGAATATATCGTCTGGATTATCAAATTCCGATTTTTTATCAATTCCATCAATAAAAGCTGTAAGGTAAAAATAAAACTCAGAGAACATTATACCAACAGGCTTTATTAGTCTTTTGACTTCTGAACCATCCTGTTTTATATATGTAATATTCATAAGCCGATGCTCTTTTACAGCCGAGCCTATACTCCACATTGAGCTGATAAAAGCTTTATTATGCTGAGGCTGAACATAATGATACAGTTCATTTGCTATTAAATCTTTAATAATGGCTTGTTTCTTTTTGGGAACACAGCCGTTTAATAGTTTTTCTATTATAGGTGTAATTTCATCTTTTCTAAATGCTCTGCTTTCAAGCAGGATTTTACAGACGGCAAACACTTCGCTGTTTGCAAGTGACAATTCATCTTTAGCCTGCAAATAATAACCCTTAAGCTCATTATCATAAACTAAAAATTTGTCCGTATATCCATCAGCTGCCTGATTCTCAAAAAAGGCTCTCAATTCATCAATGTCACGTTGTATTGAACGAGCGTGAACCTCAAAACGTTTTGCTTCTTCTGCTTTATTAATGACATCTCCATTTATAAGCTTGGAATAGAGCTGAAGCACCCTGCCACATTTAAAACCGGAATAAACACTATTATCCATCGTTTTCTCACCAACTTCTATATTATTATACGACATTTTCATACAAAAATCAATCATATTCCATATATTTATTCAAATAAAAGCACTTAAGATTTAGTGCTTTTTACTTTTCTGTATATATTATAAACTATGGTATGGACAGCCATTGTCTATGTAATAATATTTTGAGGTTTTTCTTTTTTTTACGATGTAATATAAAAGCCTGTTTCTAACTCTATAGGAAACAGGCTTTCTTTTTTATGAAAATACTCAAAATCCACTCAATTCTCACTCAATGCCAATCCCACCGAAAAGATATATACTAATCTCATGAGAAATCAGTACAAGAAATCCGGAGCTTGATACCGATTTGCTCAAATTTCAGTATAACGGAGGAAATCAGCATGAGAGAACTCAAAAACGCCACAAAAATCATCGGCATAGACCATGGCTACGGAAATATTAAAACAGCAAATACAGTAACCCCCACAGGAATTACTGCATACACCTCTGAACCGACCTTTTCAGGCAATATTTTAAAATATGACGGTATGTATTATCGAATTGGTGAGGGACATAAGGAATTTATTGCGGATAAAGCACTAGACAACGACTTTTACATTTTCACGCTTATGGCAATCGCTCGTGAGCTTAACCAATCGGGAATAACAGAAGCAGATATACATATCGCCGCAGGGCTTCCGCTTACATGGGTAAAAAGTCAGCGTAAAGATTTTCGACGTTATCTTATGAGAAAAAGTGAAGCAGAGTTTGATTTTAAGGACAAAGGCTATAAAATCCAAATCGTCGGCTGTACAATTTATCCGCAGGGGTATACTGCTGTAATCGACAGACTTTCAGAAATGACAGGGGTAAATCTTCTTGCCGATATCGGCAACGGCACTATGAATGTCATGTACATCAACAATAAAAAGCCGGTTGAAAGTAAGTGCTATACCGAAAAGCTTGGTGTAAATCAGTGCATGATTGCCGCTAAAAATGCCGTCATGGACAAGCTGGGTATTAAGATTGATGAATCAATTATAGAGCAGGTTATTCGCTTTGGAACAGCGGATATCGGCGAAAAATATCTTGAGTGCATCGTTTCTTCAATTAAGGATTATTGTAACCTTGTCTTTGAATCACTGCGAAAATACGAGTACAATTCTGACTTAATGCGGCTCTATGTTACAGGCGGAGGAGGATGTATATTAAAGAATTTCGGTGATTATGACAAGAGTAGGGTTACTATTATTGACGATATCTGTGCAACCGCAAAGGGCTATGAATATCTTGCCTTTTCATCATTGAAGCGAAAGGAGTAATTTTATTGAGCAATATCAGAAGTACAAATCTTCGTTTCAATCTAGACAAGCCGCTGTATGAAAAAGCATGGAATTATCTTCAGAACATGGATAAATCAAAGTTCAAGTCATATAATCATGCCATTGCTCTTTCAGTTGCAGATTATTTTGAACGACATTACCGAAAAGAATCAGACCCGTATTTTGAAACACGAGAGCGTGAGGAGCTTTTCATAAAACAGATTGTTTTGGCTGTTGAAAAAGAAATTGAAAAGGCTCTGCCAAGCTTTCTGACCGCTTGTTTGACAGGAATTGTTCAGCCATACAAGCAGATTGAAGCGGCAGAGCCTGCAAATGAAGAAACAAATGACGAGGTTGACTGGGATTTTCTGAATTAGCAGTATAATTTATCGGTTGTGGTATAGCTATTGTACTATTTCAAGTGCTTTTTCGCACTAATATTAATTGCTTATTCAAGCTGGTATCACTATCGTGAAAAAACGGTACTGCACAAGTCGATGAACGACAGAAAAGTGGTGCAGTGACGATATTACGTGGCTTTGCCGTTATTCCGACTTCATTTTGCTGCATTCAGCAAACCTACGTCGGGGTACGAATCCCCACAATACTGCTCTTGCAGTGTCTGAAAAGCATATCAAGCTATGGATTTCAGACCAGCTTTGTGGGGATAGGCAGGTAGTACCGTTGGCTATCCAAAAACAAGTTTTCGTCTATCAACGATGCTACCTGCTCAGGAGGCAAGCCCCCCGAGACCTCCCAAAACAAACCGACACGGTTTGAATACCGCCGCACCCAGTGCGGAGAAAGGAGATTTTATTGAGCAATAAAATCAAACGCAGCCGCAGTCATCAATTTGCAGTGCGGCTTTCTGATAACGAGCTTGCTTTGTGGAATAAAAAGCAAGCTGCAAGTGGTCTTGGCAAAACTGAATTTTTCGTCCGTATGCTGAAAAGCTCTGTGATTAAGGTTTACTGCTTTGATGAAGCATTGAAGGTTCTTTTCCATGAGCTGAGAAAAATTGGTGTTAATCTGAATCAAGTTGCTTTTCTTGCAAACAGCGGATATACATATCAGGCGGCGCAGGAGCTTCATTCTATTCAGGGTGCGTATTTCGAGGTTATGGAACGGCTGAAAAACTTTTTGGATCATCCACTTGTTAATGCATATACGGTTCGTTCGGAAGTAACTGATACTTTTCCAGAAACCAATCCTCTGGGCGGTGAATAAATGCCGTTCGGAAATGTAAATGTTGATTATCAGCCGTGCAAATCTGTCGGTCAGCTCAAATCTGCTGCAAACTATATGCTTGGCAAAAATCCTGAACAGATTAAAGACGGCGTTGTTAAAACTGAATCATCCTTATACACTGCGCTTGGCTGTAACCGTGATAATTTTGCAAATAACATTCTTGTTACAAGAAAGCTGAACGGAAAAAGCTACAGCAGATTAAAACCTAATACCATTCTTGCACACAAGATGTCAATTTCGTTTCATCCCGATGATAACAATAGGCTCAGCTATGAGACTGCTTTTAAAATTGCAAAGGAGTTCGCTGAGAATTTCTTTCATTCAAAAGGCTTTGAGGTTTTGTTTGCGGTTCATACAGACAGAGAGCATGTTCATGCGCACTTTCTGATAAGCAACTGCAATATGGAAACAGGGAAATCATTCCGCCGAAATCAGCGTGACCTTTATGAAATGTCGGAATATTTCGGAAAGCAGTGCATGGAGCATGGGCTATTAAATTCCGTTCGTGAGAATTTTTATAACCATGACTTAGACAAACAGATTGACAAAGAAACATTTTCAGAAAAGCAAATGAAGCTTCGGGGCAAGGAAACTTTCAAGGATGAGCTTCGTGAGGTTATTCAGGTTGAAATTGCCGACCCTGAAAACAAAACCTTTGATGATGTTATCAAGGCTTTGCAGGAGCATTACAATGTTGAAGTAAGGGTTGCAGGAAATACAATTTCTTATCGTCATCCTGAATACAAGGACAAAAACGGAAAGCTTGTTTCCGTGAGAGGAAGCAAGCTTGGTGAAGTTTATACAAGAAAGGGGATAGAATATGGGCTTACCCAGAAATATACTGCCGCAAGAACAGACAGTTTTAAGCCGTCAGTCGCATTCAATGCAGAATACAAGCTTGACAGAGCCGCAGCAGGAATTAAATCGTTTGTGGCAGAATATTCTGACACTTCGGGAACAGGACAGGCAGAATGCCGAGGACAAATACCAGGTATCCCTGCTTTTAGCGACAACGGACAAGCTTTGCAGGACTTTGACAAATTTTATGACCGCTACCGAAAACGAACTGAAGAAGATGACACAAGAGCAAATGAGGCTTCTGAACGTACAAGAGCAGTACAAAAACGAAATCAAGGCAGAGGCAGATAAAATCCTTGGCAATACATATCAGGCTATTAAGGATAATCAGAAATCAGCTTTTGATACTATGTTTTCTGAGGTTCAGACCGCTGTTGACAGCATGAAAACCGATATAGGTACTTGCACTGAAACCTGTAAAGGTGCTTCCACAGCCGCCGAAAATTCGCTGAAAAAACTTTGCAGAATTACTAGGCTGGAAGATTTGATATATTATCTCTGTCCTCTGTTGGTGTTAGGCGATGTTGTACTGCGGTTATTGGATATTTTCCTGTTTTAATGATAAATAATCGGAAACACTTGCAATTCTTGCATGGTTTAAATACTTAGCAGTAAGCTCCACCTTTTCAGCTAAATCCTCATGTTGCAGGATTGCTTTGTAAATTCCTAAAGCCTCGGTAAAATATATCTTTGCGTTATTGGCATTGCCGATTTGAATATTGATTACCGCCATATCAAAAATCAGGTCGGCATAGTTAGTGGACTTTTCTGTATTAACAACTTTCACCAATTCAGCGCACCTTGACAATGCCTTTAAAGCATTTTGCGGCTCTCCAGTTTCAGCAAGTAGACGTGCATAATTATGAACCATAATGATAATATCGTTTGTGATGACGCTGGACTGTGAAAGCAATTCTATGCCCTGCTTCATATAAAGCTTTGCGTTATCAAAATCCTTGCTGTACTGATAGAGATACCCTAAATTCATATGCAGATTTGCGGAAAGGATTATATTTTCGTCAGGAACACAGGCAGCAATTGCTTTCTTTTCAAGCTCAATTGCCTTTTTGTATTTGGCGTTCAGCAAACCCTCACAGGAAGCATGGTTATTCAAAAGTAATGCTCTGTCATTGTCAGTACCGATATTGTCATCTTTCAGCAGCTTAGATATTTCAGCAACAATTTTTAACATACCACTTTTATATCGGTACTTCTCCATATATGAAAAAGCGTCCTCAATAAAAAGAAGATAATCGGTCGGGCTGTCATTTTCGATTATGTTAATAATGTTCTCAATCGTGCTGAAAAGTGTTTTATAATATGGTATATCCTCACCATGTCGCAGACAAATATGATGAATTGAATCAATAAACGGCTGACAATTCAGATAGGAAGGCTTTAAATCAGCAACAGCAATTTCCTGCACCAACGGATGAAGTGAAATTTTATCAGCTTCATTATTCTGAATAAACCCGAGTTCAATAAGGTCATTCACAGCATTCAAATCAGACAGTGCAAGCCGTTTTGCAAACAGCCTTGCACGTATTCCCTCAAGAGGAATGAAAGTCATGCACCTCATAATAAACTGCATATTTTCATCAAGCAAAAACAAAGAAAAGAGTGCTTGAATATGGCTGTAATATGTTGCTTTGATGTTCGTACCGTCCTTTGTAATGCTGATTTTATCGGAAGTGTCGGGATTGACATGACATTCAGAAAGCTTATTCAATACTTCATTCGGTTCAAGTATTCCTTTTTGCAGAAGTCTTGCAGACATTTCAACAGAAAGCGTGTGCCGATGAATAATTTCAATAATATTAACAACTGTACTGCAGTTTGTTTCGACTTCAAAATAAAACTTGCCTGTAAGCTCTGTTAAGATGTTAATATCTGCAATTTCATTCAGCTCATAGGTATAACCAATTTCAAAGCGACTTCTGGTAGTGAAAACAATTTGGCAGTTATACTTCATAACAATATCTAGAAAGGGTTCTTTTGAAGCTGATGTATTGAAATTATCAATGATAATCAGCGTATCTTCTTTTAAAGAACGCAGAAAACGGTTATGCTTTTTGAAGCGTGTCTGTTCGTCATCACTAAGCAGGTCGTCAGCGAAATCCATGTCAGCTATCATAGTTTGTAAGTTGCCGTTATATGTAAAATACAGGATATTGGCATATGATTTTTTATACTCATTTGCATACGCTTTGACAAATTCACTTTTTCCTATGCCTGCAATACCATTGATAAAAATTTTGCTGTGATTATGCAACAGTTCGTGAAGCTTTGAAAGTTCCTTATCCCTTCCGCAGAAAAATCTGCATGGCTTTGGAACAGTTCCATCAAATATTCTATCACTTACAGTTGGTGAAAGTGTTCCCGAAGTAGTAAGAAGCTTTTCATCACGCTTTACGAATTTACGTTCCATTGCAAAGAGCAGAACGGAGGCGATAAAGTCGGCAATATCAGCGACTTCTTCACAGGGATATGTTGCGGTGAGCTCTTGCTTCTTCTGTTCAGAAATGCTTACATCACTTATTACAAGATTATATAAATTTTGATCAGTCATATTGCTGTCATAAAGCAATGGCAAAATATTATCCTCAATATTAATGCTTAAATATTCAATATTCTTATCTTTCAAATAAAACGATACAATTCTTGGGCTGACAGAAACAGTTCCTTTTATCCAGCGGCATACTTGTCCGTTGTCAAATTCAAAATCAATATTCTCGTCATGCTCAGAAAAATAAAGAAATATTTTTCTCATAAATTCAGTCTGATTAAGGCTTCTGCCCTCACTGACAGACTGCATCAAAATTTTTATTACAGAATAAAAGTCACAGCGTTCCATTGTTCACCACCCCTAAATTACTAAAATAAGTATAACATAAAACGGATTTCATT
>OCTV010000405.1_pt1 | contig 17531 bp, 19 predicted proteins | sample 1539101 | NCBI WGS metagenome assembly OCTV01 (sample SAMEA3991422, study PRJEB22521) | metagenome | biome: anthropogenic terrestrial biome; feature: sewage plant; material: sludge | place: Sweden | collected 2012-09-26 | reverse complement strand
CAGCCTTAGGGTTAGGCATAAGACCACGAGGTCCGAGAACCTTACCAAGACGTCCAACAAGTCCCATCATATCTGGTGAAGCAATAACTACGTCAAAGTCCATCCAGTTTTCTTTAGTGATCTTTTCAACAAGATCTTCTGCTCCTACAAAATCAGCTCCAGCTTCTTTAGCAGCAACCATTTTCTCATCCTTGCAGAATACAACAACGCGAATAGTTTTACCTGTACCGTTTGGTAGAACAACAGCACCACGAACCAACTGATCAGCGTGACGTGAGTCAACTCCCAATCTGATGTGTGCTTCTATTGTTTCATCGAATTTTGCTTTAGCATTCTTTGAAGCTATATCTAATGCTTCACCTGGCTCATACATTTTTGTTCTGTCGATAACCTTTGAGCTATCAACATATTTCTTGCCATGTTTCATTAATTTTTCCTCCCTCATAAGTGGTAATTAGCGGAATGTTCCTCCCACCAGCGGGTAAACTGTAATATTACAGCCACCTTGCGATATCTCGCAATCAAAGCATATTTCATGCTTTGAAAATTTTTATATAGAACGACGGACAGGGAATTAGTCTTCTACGACAATACCCATTGAACGAGCTGTTCCTGCTATCATACTCATTGCTGTTTCAACAGTAGCAGCATTAAGATCAGGCATTTTCTGCTCTGCAATCTTCTTGATCTGCTCTTTTGTGATTTTAGCAACTTTAGTTTTGTTTGGAACGCCTGAACCTGATTCAATTCCGCAAGCCTTCTTGATAAGAACTGCTGCTGGCGGAGTCTTTGTAACAAAAGAGAAAGAACGGTCAGCGTAAACTGTGATAACTACTGGAATGATAAGTCCAACATCGTTCTTTGTGCGCTCGTTGAATTCTTTTGTAAATGCCATGATATTAACACCATGTTGTCCAAGTGCTGGTCCAACAGGTGGTGCTGGTGTTGCTTTTCCAGCTGCAATTTGCAATTTAATGTAGCCTGTTACCTTTTGTGCCATTTTTTGCACCTCCATAAATTGTGGTAAAAGTCGAGCTGATAAAAATTATTTCAGCCCTCCCACTTAAAGCATTTAATATGTTATCTGCAACTAACAAGCATATTTTCTGCTTTCTTCCGATAAGTCGAAATTAATATTCTTCAAGCTTTTTAACCTGAGCAATTTCAAGTGTTGCAGGTGTATCTCTACCAAACATTGAAACAACAACATCAACAGTTTTTGCTTCAAGATCAATAGTCTTAACGATACCAACGAAACCTTCGAGGGTACCAGCAACAATTGTAACATTGTCGCCCTCTTTGAAATTAACTTCAAATGACTTGTTCTTGTCAACACCAAGGCTTGCAACCTCTGCTTCTGAAAGAGGAATTGGCTTTGATCCAGGTCCGACAAATCCTGTAACGCCTCTGGTATTTCTAACGACATACCATGAATCGTCTGTCAGTACCATTTTAACCAGAACATAGCTTGGGAATACCTTTCGTTCAACTTCACGTTCAACTTGTCCAGCCTTGCTGTCCTTCATCTCTGTTACAAGTTCAGTAGGAACTCTGATTTCAGGGATAAGATCGTGAAGCTTTCGGTTTTCAACAACTTTTTCGATATTCTGAGCAACCTTATTCTCATAACCGGAATAAGTATGAACAACATACCACTTTGCTGATTCTGACATTGTTTTACCTCCACACAATTCAAGTCATAAGACTTAAATACGTTTTAATCTGATTTCGCTGATCTGATTATCTTTTCAGAACGAGATCAAGCAGCGATTTCAATCCGAGGTCAACTCCCCCGATGAATAGTGCAGTAATAGCCATAGCTATAAGAACAACGCCAGTGTTATTGAGCACCTGTTTTTTTGTAGGCCATACTATTTTTTTAACCTCAGATTTAAGGTCCTTGAAGAACTTCTTAATCTTGCTTGGTTTTTTTACAGCCTTTGCGGATTTTTTTGAATCAGTTTTTTTAGCTGATTTTTTTTCTTCAGTTGAGCTCTGTGAAACGTCAATTTGATCTTTTTTCATTGTCAGCCCCACCTTCCCGCTATTTGGTTTCTTTGTGAAGAGTATGTTTCTTACAGAACTTGCAGTATTTATTCATTTCAAGCCTGTCCGGATCATTCTTCTTGTTTTTCTTTGAGTTGTAATTTCTCTGCTTGCACTCTGTGCATGCCAATGTAACCTTAACTCTCATTTCGGCACCTCCTGACCAAATTTGTATTCTGTATGAGCAGAATACAGTCGAACTGTCTGCTTTTGCAGACTTTGCCTCCCTCAATAAAGTCAATATTCCTGCGGTTTTATAAAAAAGCGCGCAAAAAAATAAACCTCAAAAGAGGTAATATAACTATAACATATTACACATATATAAGTCAAGTAATTTTACGAATAATTTTTTATAAAGTTTTTACTGATAATAAGGCTGGTTTTCTCATATATTATTTTATACGATGTGCAGTTTTATCCAGCTGTGGACTTTTTATTATAAACTATTAACATATTGCAGATGTTGAATTAATATGGTATAATATTATAATCGTAAAATCATACAGATGCATATCTGTTCTATATACTATTATAAAGGAGTGGACGTTCAGTGTCAAGGGTTCGTGTTGCTGTAATATTCGGGGGGGTCTCAAACGAGCACGATATTTCGCTCATTTCAGCTACTCACGTTATTAAAAATATTCCAAAAGACAAGTTTGAAGTTATTTGTATTGGTATCACCAAAAAAGGAAGATGGCTTTTCTTCCCGGGTGATGTAAGTATGCTTAAAGACGGAACCTGGGATGAATACCCTGACTGCACTCCGTGTATATTAAGCCCTGACCCGATCCACAAAGGCTTTTTCAAGCTTCTTGAAGATGGTAGTGTTGCCAACCTCAAGGTTGACTGCATTTTCCCTGTCCTTCACGGAAAAAACGGTGAAGACGGTACTATTCAGGGGCTTTTCACACTTTCAGGAATTCCTTATGTAGGATGCGATGTAATTTCATCAGCAAACTGTATGGATAAGGATATCGCTCATATAATCTTTGAGCACGCCGGCATTAAAACTGCTGACTGGTACACAATCAACGATTATGAACTTTCACATCTGGATGAAATAGCTGAAAAAATTGTCAAGAAGCTTACATTCCCTATGTTTGTTAAGCCTTCAAGCTGTGGTTCTTCAATCGGGATCAGCAAGGTTGACAATATAGAAGACTTAAAGGACGGCATCAAATATGCTTTCACACACGATAGTAAGGTCATTGTTGAATCAGGAATAATCGGTCGTGAGGTTGAATGTGCTGTTATGGGTAATGCAAAGCCATTTCCTTCAACTATTGGGGAAATCCAGCCTGTTGACGGCTTCTATGATTTCGAGGGGAAATATCAGTCATCATCCTGCGGGCTTTTTATCCCAGCAAGAATTTCTGACGAGGATATAAAGAGAATTCAGAAAGTTGCAATTAAGGCTTACCTTGCAATAGGCTGCAAGGGACTTTCAAGAGTCGACTGCTTCCTTTGCGAGAATGGCGACATTTATCTTAATGAAATTAACACTCTCCCTGGTTTTACTTCTATCAGTATGTACCCAAAGCTAATGGAAAACTACGGCATGACGCAAAGTGAAATACTCGAAAAATTAATAAATCTTGCTTTTGAAAGGGCAGATGTATCATATGAATAATGACGCAATTGGAGTTTTCGACTCCGGAATCGGCGGGCTGACTACTGTTAAAGCCCTTCACGAGATTTTACCAAATGAGAATATCATTTACCTTGGTGACACTGCGAGAATTCCTTATGGAACAAGAAGCCGCGAAACTATTACTACTTATGCATGTGAGGATTTTGCATTTCTTGAAAAGCACAAGGTAAAAATGATTATCATTGCCTGTGGTACTGTCAGCGCAATTGTAATGAACAACCCGGAAATAAAGACTTCTATTCCTTACACTGGCGTTCTGCTCCCTGCTGTTCAGGCTGCCTGTGGTGCAACAAGAAACAGCCGTATTGGCGTTATCGGAACACCTGCCACAATCAGAAGCGGTGGTTACGGAAAAGCAATCAGAGCAATCAAGCCTGACATTAATGTTATCGGCAAAGCTTGCCCTATGTTTGTTCCACTTGTTGAAAACGGTTATACAGACAGGAATAACAAAGTTGCTCAGATTATTACTGCTGAATACCTTGAGGTTATGAAAAGGGAAAAGGTTGATACACTTATCCTTGGATGTACTCACTATCCGCATTTAAAGGATATTATTGCAGATTATATGGGCGAAGGTGTTACACTTATTTCCCCTGGTGAAGAGGCTGCAAAATATACTAATGCTTTGCTATCTGAAAAGGAACAGCTTTCGGACAGAACGGAAAGCGGAACAACAGAATATTACGTTACAGACAGTGTTGAACTTTTCGCTGAAAACTGTCAGTCCTTCCTTGGGAATGATATAAAGGGAAAAATAGAAAAATGCTCACTTGAAAAAATTTAGGAGAATTAACTTGAACAAACAAAAGGATGTACTTATTACGTTAAAAAGCATTCAGTCAGACGGCAAGGACAAAAGTGAAACCGAGCTTATTACTGAAGGTTTATATAAAAAAACAAAAGACGGATTTACTATTACCTATGACGAGTCAGAGGCAACAGGCTATAAAGGTTCAAAAACCGTACTTACTGCTGTCGGCGATACATTTGTTACCATGCAGAGGACCGGCTCAACAAATTCAAATCTGTTCATTGAAAAAGGGAAGAAGCATCACTGCCACTACGGAACGCCATACGGTGTCTTTATGGTAGGAATCACAACAAAAGACATTAAATCCACTCTTTCTGAAAACGGTGGAGATCTATATATGAACTATGTTGTGGATATTAATTCAAGCTATGTTTCTGACCACGAAATAATTGTTAATATAAAATAATGTAAAAACAAGGGGAATTTCAAATGTCGAATCTTATTAATAGCGCTTCACTTGAAGTGCGTGAAATTATTATGAAATCTCTCGGTGAGCTTGTTTCAACAGGCGAGCTTTCTGCAGAACCTATCCCTGCATTCAATGTTGAAATACCTGCCGACATATCACACGGTGATCTTTCAACAAATGTAGCAATGATCTGCGCAAGAGCTTTCAGAATGGCACCAAGAAAAATTGCCGACCTGATTATTTCAAAAATAATTCTTGACGGAACATATTTTGAAAAGGTTGAAGTTGCAGGCGCAGGATTTATTAACTTCTTCCTTTCACAGAAGTGGTTTTCTGAAGTTGTTTCATCTGTTCTTGATGAAAAGCAACACTATGGCGAAACAAACCTCGGTCAGGGCAAAAAACTCATGGTTGAGTTCGTTTCAGCAAATCCGACAGGCCCAATGCATATAGGAAATGCAAGAGGTGGCGCAATCGGCGACTGTCTTGCTGCTGTTCTTGAAAAAGCAGGATACAATGTAACAAGAGAATTTTATGTGAATGATGCTGGTAATCAGATTGAAAAGTTTGCTACTTCACTTGAAATAAGATACCTTCAGCTTTATAAAGATGGTATTGAATTTCCTGAAGACAGCTATCACGGTGAAGATATAATTGAACACGCAAAAGCTTTTGCTGAAATCAACGGTGACAAGTATGTAAATGTTCCTGACAAGGAGCGTCGTGATGCACTTGTTGCTTACGCTCTCCCGAAAAATATTCAGAAACTTAAAGATGACCTTTTAACATACAGAATCACATATGATGTATGGTTCCTTGAAAGCCAACTCCATAATGAAAATAAGGTTATGGCTGTTGTGGACAAGCTTAAAGAAAAGGGCTTGACCTACGAAAAAGACGGCGCTATCTGGTATAAGGCTACTGAATTCGGTGCTGAAAAGGATGATGTTCTCATCCGTGCAAATGGAATTCCAACCTATTTCACAGCAGACATTGCTTATCACTACAACAAGTTTGTTGAAAGAGGATTTGAGAAAGTAATAAACATCTGGGGTGCTGACCATCACGGTCACGTTGCACGTCTTAAAGGAGCAATGCAGGCAGTCGGGGTAAATCCTGAAAAGCTTGATGTCGTTTTAATGCAGATGGTTCGTCTTGTAAAGGATGGGGACGTTATCAAGGCTTCAAAGCGTAGCGGTAAGGCTATTACTCTTGTAACTCTCCTTGATGAAGTCCCAATTGATGCTGCAAGATTCTTCTTTAATCTTAGAGAATCAAATTCACACTTTGACTTTGACCTCGGACTTGCTATTGAACAGTCGTCACAGAATCCTGTATATTACGTTCAGTACGCTCACGCAAGAATATGCTCAATTCTCCGCACACTTTCAGCAGAGGGAATTGAAGCAAAAGAACTCACTTCAAAAGATTTTGATGTTCTTAATACTCCGGAAGAAAAAGAACTTATCCGCTTTATCGGAACATTACCTGAGGTTATAAACGATTCAGCAAAATCCTATGACCCGGCAAGAATCACACGTTATGCTATTGATGTTGCAACATTATTCCATAAATTCTATTCGGTATGCAGAGTTAAAGGCGAACCTGATGAAATTCTTCAGGCAAGACTCAACCTTTGTATCGCTGTAAAGACAGTAGTTAAAAACATTCTTGAAATGCTTAAAATTGATTGCCCTGAAAGTATGTAAGATTATTTTGGAGGATGACATAATATGAGTGACATAAATACACAAAGTTCCTCTACTAAAAAAATGCGTGAACCATTATTATACAAGACCCTCATCTTCGTATCTATCCTTGCAGTTTATTTAATATTTGTTATTATATCCTTTTTTCTAATGTGCACTTTTAAAACGATCCAACTAATAGACTTTGGGATAGGATACCCTGTTGGGGAGCATATTATCTCGATAGAAGATAAGAAAGCTGAGCACATATACTACGACCACAAGGGTAATGAAACTGAAAGAGAAATCAACAATATATCTGACTTTAAGCTTTTTACGTTCAGATTAAAAGGAGCTTTTTTACTCGTACCTTTTTGGAAAAAAGAATATATTAACCCTAATATATCTGATGGAGATTTGTGGTCTTTGGATATTACCACAAGTTCAGGCGAAAAGTATATTTCAGGTAGCAACAAAGCCCCCATAGGTTTTTTCATTATTCGAAAGGCAATTTATAAAATGTAAAATTAAAGCCGCACCTAAAGGTGTGGCTATTATTTATAATCAAAAACCGCCCTCAACAATTTGAGGGCGGTTAATATTATGTGGTTAATTATTCAGCGTCATAAAGCTTTGAAAGGCGACAGAGGTAATCATATCTCTTTGAAGCATTGTCAACAGCCATGTTGAACAATTTTTCAGCTCTTTCAGGATTTGAACGAGCAAGTGCGTTGTAACGAACTTCTCCCATAATGAAATCCTTGTAGCTTGCTGAAGGAGCCTTACTGTCAAGCTGGAATGGATTCTTTCCTTCTGCAGTAAGTCTTGGGTCAAATCTGTACAAGTGCCAGTATCCAGCTTCAACAGCCTTCTTTTCTTCTGACTGTGCAATGCTCATACCGCCCTTGATACCATGATTGATACATGGAGCATACGCGATAACAAGTGAAGGGCCATTGTAACTTTCAGCCTCAGCAATTGCCTTGATACACTGATTGTAATCAGCGCCCTGAGCAATGTGAGCAACATATACATAACCGTAGCTCATTGCGATACCAGCAAGGTCTTTCTTCTTAACTTCCTTACCAGCAGCAGCAAACTGTGCGATGGCACCTGTTGGTGTTGATTTTGATGACTGTCCGCCTGTATTTGAGTAAACTTCTGTGTCGAATACAAAGATGTTTACGTCTTCGCCTGAAGCGATAACGTGGTCAAGACCAGAGAATCCGATATCGTAAGCCCAACCGTCTCCACCGAAGATCCACATTGACTTCTTGGACAAGAAATCTTTTTCATCAAGGATTGCTTTTCCAGCTTCGCATCCGCACTTTTCAAGAGCAGCAACGAGAACCTTTGTAGCAATTGCATTTTCCTTACCAAGTGTCATTGTTGAGAGGTAATTTTCAATAGCTGTCTTAACTTCAGCGTTGTCTGCGTTCTTCTGAAGCTCAAGAACCTTAGAAACTACTCTCTGACGGAGTGTAGACTGAGCGAGGAACATACCGTAACCATATTCAGCATTATCTTCAAAGAGTGAGTTAGCCCAAGCTGGACCTTTTCCTTCTTTGTTTGTTGTGTATGGAGTTGAAGGTGATGAACCACCCCATATTGATGAGCATCCTGTTGCATTAGCAATGAACATTCTGTCGCCGAAGAGCTGTGTTATAAGCTTAGCGTATGGAGTTTCACCACAACCAGCACAAGCACCCGAGAACTCGAGGAGTGGCTGTTTGAACTGTGAACCCTTAACTGATGTATCTTTGAATTTTTCAAAAACTTCTGGCTTAGTGTCAAGTGACTGACCATAGTAGTAAACTTCCTGCTCAGCAAGCTGAGTTTCAAGTGGAGCGAATGCAAGAGCCTTCTGACCCTTCTTACCAGGACATACGTTGATACATGATCCACAACCTGTGCAGTCAAGTGCTGACATTGTCATTACGAAGTAATAACCAGGCATACCTGTTGCTGGTTTTGCTTTTTCCTTTGCAAGAACTGGAGCATTGTCAAGCTCTTCCTGTGACATAACAACAGGACGGATTACAGCATGAGGACAAACGTATGAACAGAAGTTACACTGGATACAGTTGTCGCTGTTCCAAGCTGGAATATCAACAGCAATACCACGTTTTTCGTATGCAGCAGAACCCTGTGGAACTTCACCGTCTGCGTACTTAACGAACTTGGAAACAGGGAGCTTGTCACCCTCCTGAGCGTTGATAGGATTCTGGATTTCGTTAACATATTCGATAAGAGTCTTATTGTCGCCTGTTACAGATGGAATACCCATGTTTGAATCAACAGCATTAGCCCACTCAGCAGGAACTTTGATTTCTGTGATTCCCATAACACCAGCGTCAATAGCATCGTGGTTCATCTTAACGATAGCGTCACCCTTCTTTGAGTAAGAAGCAGTAGCAGCATCTTTCATATATTTAACAGCATCGTCGATTGGAATAATGTTAGCAAGTTTGAAGAATGCAGCCTGAAGAACTGTATTGATTCTGTTGCCAAGACCAATTTCCTTACCGATCTTGATACCATTGATTGTGTAGAACTTGATGTTGTTCTTTGCAATATATTTCTTAGCTTGTCCAGGGAGTTTTTCTTCAAGCTCTGCCATATCCCACTGACAGTTGAGGAGGAATGTTCCGCCTGGCTTGATATCCTGAACCATGTTGTATTTGTCGATATAAGCTTCGTTATGACAAGCAACAAAGTCAGCCATATTTACAAGGTATGTTGACTTGATAGGTGTTTTACCGAATCTCAAGTGAGAAACTGTTACACCGCCTGATTTCTTTGAGTCATATGCAAAATATGCCTGAGCATACATGTCAGTATGGTCACCGATAATCTTGATTGAGTTCTTGTTTGCACCAACAGTACCGTCAGCACCAAGGCCCCAGAACTTACAAGCTGTTGTGCCTGCAGGAGCTGTGTTTGGATTTTCACCGATTTCAAGTGAGAGGTGTGTAACATCGTCGTTGATACCGATTGTAAATCTCTTCTTTTCTGTATTCTTATAAACAGCAACGACCTGTGCAGGAGTTGTATCCTTTGAGCCAAGACCGTATCTTCCGCTGAAAATAGGTGTTGTGTTGAACTGTGTATCTCTAAGAGCAGCAACAACGTCAAGGTATAAAGGTTCACCAAGTGAGCCTGGTTCTTTTGTTCTGTCAAGAACAGAAATTCTCTTTGTTGTTGCAGGGAATGCAGCAAGGAATTTATCAGCAACGAAAGGTCTGTAAAGACGTACTTTAACAAGTCCGTACTTACCGCCGTTTGCATTCAAGAAATCAATTGTTTCTTCGATTGTGTCACAAACAGAACCCATTGCAACGATTACGTGTTCTGCATCAGCAGCACCGTAGTAGTTGAAGAGCTTGTAGTCTGTGCCGATTTCAGCGTTAACCTTGTTCATGTATTCTTCAACAACAGCTGGGAATGCATCATATTGCATGTTTGATGCTTCTCTTGCCTGGAAGAAGATATCAGGGTTCTGAGCTGATCCCTTTAATACAGGGTGGTCTGGGTTCAATGCTCTGTCACGGAATGCCTTAGCAGCGTCCATATCAAGCATTTTTGCAAGTGTTTCTTTATTCCATGTTTCAATCTTCTGAATTTCGTGAGAAGTTCTGAAACCATCAAAGAAATGAAGAACTGGAACTCTACCCTTGATTGTTGAAAGGTGAGCAACAGCACCTAAATCCATAACTTCCTGTGGGTTTGTTGCACAAAGCATAGCAAAACCAGTCTGACGACATGCGTAAACGTCTGAGTGGTCGCCGAAAATAGAAAGTGCATGTGAAGCAAGTGCACGTGCTGATACGTGAATTACGCAAGGTAGCAATTCACCAGCGATTTTATACATATTAGGAATCATAAGGAGCAAGCCCTGTGATGCTGTATATGTTGTTGTCAAAGCTCCTGCAGACAAAGAACCGTGAACAGTTCCTGAAGCGCCAGCTTCTGACTGCATTTCTGCAACTCGAACTTCCTGTCCGAAAATGTTTGTCTGTCCCTTTGCAGACCACTGGTCTGTAACTTCAGCCATTACTGAAGAAGGGGTGATTGGATAGATTGCAGCAACATCTGTGAACGGATATGATGCCCATGCAGCAGCATTATTACCATCCATGGTTTTCATTTTTCTTGCCATTGATAGTCCTCCTCTAATTTGAATTAATGATATGGTTTTCCCAGTATCTCAACTACTTATTTTAGCACAACACATATTAAAAGTAAATAGATACTTTTGTAAAAAACAACAAGTTTTATGTTGTATAAATTGTTAATTCTTTCTCAATCTTGTTTATTAGACTAAATTTATGATAAAATATCTGTATATAGTGTATGAAATGGAGACGATTTTATGCCAGGTGAAACCTTTAATCTTATATATCAAACAGTTAAACGAATTCCAGCCGGAAATGTGGCAACTTATGGGCAGATTGCACTCTATTCAGGGAATGCAAGATGGTCACAGATTGTTGGCTTTGCACTTCATTCAAACCCTGACCCTAAGACAATTCCATGTCACCGCGTCGTAAACCGCTTCGGTGAAACCGCCGACGCATTCAAGTTCGGTGGTGGTGACAGACAGCGTGAGCTACTCGAAGCTGAGGGCGTAGAATTTCTCCCTGACGGAAGAGTAAATATGGAGAAATGCCTCTGGAACGGGGAATAGTTGACAATATTTACAATTAAAGCTATTATATATAAAATGACGACGTGGTGGTGACATAATGAAAAATAAAAGAAGTCTTATCAGATGCCAGAAGTGTGGGGCATTAACCGATAAAAACAAGGATAATTGTCAGCAATGTGGTGAGTCTGTTGAGAAAAGTCTTAAACTTCTTAAGAACCAACAAATTCAACCAGTTAAGGCTCCTGAAAAATATCTTGTTTTGCCTCCTGATAAATATACTTCGAAATTTAATGTTAGAGAATTTTTCAATTTAATTAATAACGGACAGCAATTTTACGAGGATAAAAATGACATTTATGCTTTGGAGTTTTTATATTCACTTTTTCCTGTATCAATGTTTGCTTTGAAACGTCGGTATTGTGCAATGTTATTTTTTATAGTTTTCTTTTCGCTGGCAATTATACTTGGCAGGATAGAAGATAACTGGTGCTTTTCAATATGCCTGATAATATTAATGTTATGTATGCTATCAGCTTCATACTTAGCAAAAAACAAATTATCGGATAAGCTTATTATGAAGGATGTCACCAAAGATGTGGGGGTTAAATCACTCCTAAATAATCTGTTCGGCGACAACGGACTGACTGATGATTACAAGCCACCTGTTACTTGTCCGTGGGAGGTTAATCTTGAGAAATCTGTTCCTCCTAACTATATTTTAGCCTGCATTACACTTCCTTTTTCCTTGTTTTTGATTTTTTATTTTATAACAACTTTTTTCAAAGCTATTTCGTTTCTTGTTTATCAGACGCCAGATGGTGAGTTAATACTTAGTATTGTGGTTATGTTTATTGGCATTGTAGGAATAAAACTATTTATACTTATAAAAACATTACTCCATTTATTTTCCTGATAAAATCGTCAGTGACATCATAAATAACACCTTTGTGTATTAAGTGTCCCCCTATCTTTATAAATTTTTTTTGCAATAAAAATGCCCCCTCAGAATACTGAACAGTCCGTTTTTACTGGACTTGTTCAATTCTGAAGGGGTTTGTTTTATTTCTATTTTATAAGTGATTCAAGCTTAATATCTATTAGTCTGACAGCTTCATTATATGTATCGTCACTGCTCACATAATAATGTATCCATGCACCTGTTGAGCAAGGATACCTATCCTCCCAGACTTCCTTTGCATAATCAGACATTCCACCAATAATCTCACTGATTTTAAGAATGTCAGGCGCTGTATACCTCATCATTACATCAAAGCAACCGTCATGAACATTGCAATAAGCTATATACTTCCCATTATGATAAAATCTGAAGCTTGCAGTTTCGATTTTTGCGCCTTTTAAAATTACAGTGTTATCAGAATGGCGGTCAAGAATATGCTTCTCAATTTTCTCATAAAAAACTTGTGCACCTTTTAATTGTGCAAGAGCTGTCTCTCTGTCCATAAAAGTCACTTCCTATGTCTTTGTTGCATCTCTTATTTGTGAACCACTGAACAAATATTTTTATTTGCAAAAACTTTTCTTCATTTCCTTTGCCAGTTCTACATAGCAAAGCTTATTGCCGATATTTATAATATAGTTCAATTTTTCTTCTGCCTCAATGTTTCTTTGGTTATGCATATATATTAACGCCAGAAGATATGACTTTTTTATTAATTCCAGAGTAGAGCAATTATCGTCTGTTTCATTCAAGCATTTCTCAGCTTTATAGTAATCTGATTCTTTTATTCTCATTTTAGCTTTTAGCAAGGCAATAGCATTTAAATTATTATGTATCATTTTCTTATTGATTTTAATAATTGACAACGCCTCATTCAGATACTTTTTTGCTTTCTCAATATCATTGTTTTCGAGTTGTATATCACTCAAAGCAAGATAAAACCTTATTGCCCACTTCGGATACTTGCTCAGGATTTTAATATCTATATTTGATAAATCTTCAGACGCTTTATCATACTCTCCCGCATTGATGTGACATATGATTTTTATCACAAAGCATATCTGTGCATCATTGTTGCTCAGTCTTTTCTTGTAATTCAAAACAAACCTTTTTTTGAGCAATTCAGTCATTTCATCAATTATACTTTGTGGATCACAATCTTCCTCAATCAGTGTCGGCATATACTTGTAACGGTCCCTTATCTTAATTTCATAGACTGCCATTACAAGAATGATTGCCAAAAAGCCAAATGAACCAATAATATAATTCACATTAAAGAATTTCAGTATTACTTCAAGAAATACACAGCATATACCAGCAATAAACCCGGCAAAAAATCTGTGCACATAATTATGTCTTGCCATTTTGTCACTCCTAAATTGTCAATCTTTCAGCTTTTAATGTACGTGATTATTTGAATTCAAAAGTGTTTACTATTGTGCAGACAATGTCATCGTCTGCTCTGATTAATGATTTAAAAAATTTGGTTTCATCCTCTGAGAAGAAGTAAACCATATACATATTCCCCCACCAGCAGACAAACCCTTTTACTTTTCCATTGTCAAAAGCTAGTACCTCTTTTTCCATCACTATTTCTTTATTCTTATCATATAATTCGCGGGCAATCGCATCCTTTTTTCTTGTATCTTCTGAAAGTAATGTATAATGTAGCTGCAAGCCTTCATATCCAGAATCCGGGTCAAGATTATACCTTTTTTTAAGTTCTAATTTTTGCTTTTCACTTAATTCATTTAAAGAATCCGGAGCCTTTTCTGCATTTTCCATAGTAAACATACAGTCCGCCGTTTTATCATAATAAATTTTGCCATTCTCATTTTCTTTCCAGAGTTTTGAGTCTTTTGTAAAATATATCTTGTATCTATCCGTCTCAAAAAGTTTCATGCCCTTTGTGTCTTTTACTTCATATTTAGTGAACTTACCTATGCTCTTATATGTCCTTTCATTTTCTGCTATTTTTACTTCTTTGTTGCACCCGAAAAAAGAAAACATCATTACCCCAAGAACCAAAAAAGCAATCGCCTTTTTACATAAACTTTTCATTCCGTCACTCCTTATATGTCAATAATTAATGTTTATATTATAATCTCTGCGTGTCTTGTCACGTGGCAACCGATATTTACAGCAATAGGCAGACCCGCTATGTGTGTCGGGTATTGCTCAATGTTTACGCAAAGTGCTGTTACTGTTCCACCAAAGCCCTGAGGGCCGATACCGAGTCGGTTGATTTTTTCGAGCATTTTCTCTTCCATATCTGCATAAAGCTTTTTAGGGTTCCTTATTGAAACACTTCTGCATAATGCTTTTTTAGCAAGATATGCGCAGTACTCAAAATCTCCGCCAATGCCGACACCGACAACAATAGGCGGACAAGGATTGCTCCCTGCTTTTGATACAGTATCGACAACAAAATCAACAATGTCATCTGTTGTAGCAGAAGGCGTCATCATTTTTAGCGCTGACATATTTTCCGAGCCAAATCCCTTTGGCGCAACCATTATTTTAATTTTATCACCAGCAACAATTCTTGTATGTATTACAGCAGGAGTATTATCACCTGTATTGACTCTTTCAATAGGGTCAGAAACTATTGAACAGCGAAGTCTTCCATCAATGTAACCTTTTGATACACCATTATTGACAGCTTCCTCAAAAAGCCCGTCAGTAATATGAACGTCCTGTCCGATTTCAGCAAATATTACTGCCATTCCAGTATCCTGACATACAGGGATTTTCTCATTCCTTGCGACGTGAATGTTTTCTGTAATATCAGAAAAGACTTCTCTGCCGACAGGGGAGTCTTCCTTTTTTGCACAGCATCCTATACATTCCTCTAAATCCTTCGGGAGATATACATTTGCCTTGATGCAAAGTTCTTTTACTGCTTCTTCAATTTTCATTGCTGGAATTTCTCGCATTTGTCTTCACCTTAGCCTTTTATGAATTCAATTAATGGAATAATATCTTCTTCTTTGAACAAGTCAACCTTTTCTGTCTTCATCTTCAGCATCTTTTCGTCGTCTTCGGTTTTGTTTTCCTTCTTCTCCAACTGGCCGACAATCATACCCATAATTTTCTTTGACATAAAGCCGAGTTCTTCATAATCTATTCCACCCATAAGGTGAAAAACCTTTGCATTATCCTTTAAGTTAAATGATGCAAAATTCATTTCATCAAGCTTTTTATAATATTCTTCTTCCTTTTGGCTTGTCATGCCAACAGTGAAGATAGCAGTTTTCTTATCAGAGATTTTCTGGTACAGCTTTAAAAAATCGCCCTTTCCACCAAACATTCCCGCATAGATAGAACTTCCGAAGACAAAGCTGTCATACTTTGAGGTGTCGAGGTTTTTTGCGTCCTTGATTGAAAATAAATCTGCGTTAAGTTCCTTGCTTATTGTTTCAGCAATTTTTTTAGTATATCCGTGTTTTGATCTGTAGATTAATGCTGTCATTGTTAGCACTCCTTTAATTATGTTTTATTTTATGATAATTATATCTGCAGAGAATTCACATAATCTATAACCGGCTGAATGTTCTTCTTTTCGGTAAAATCAATGTTTATACCATATGTCTTCAGGAATAATTCATCCTGCTTTGTTTTGTCCTGCTTTTGCTCAAGCATTGTCTTCTGTTTTGACATCATCATCTTGTGCACAAGTGAAAGCTTTTTATAATCTATCCCACCTCTTAAACAAAAGAACTTCATATTATTCTGCATTGGGATTGAGAAGTTATGTGTAAGCAGTTTTGCCTGTTCTTCCTGCGAAAGATCATCTGACAATCCCACAGCAAAAACGACAAGCTTTTTCTTTAAAAACAATTTAGCGTTATCGCATAAGAGTTTTGCACCATTTATGCCGCTTGCGTATACTCCGCCACCATAAACAATTATATTGTATTTTTCAAGAGTCTGAGGTTTTACTCTTAATTGATCAAATAAATCTGCATTTAATTCCTTTGCTATCCACTCTGCATATTTTTTTGTATGTCCGTATGTTGATTTAAAAATCACTGCTATATTGCTCATTAATATCACCTTTTTTATAAAATTATTTAATAACGATAATACTTTATATGAGCAAAGTCAACATATTAAAAGCATTATTGTATGAGTGCATAAATACATGAGTCAAAGTACATGCCATTTTTGTATACGCTTTTTTCAAGCACACCCTCAAGCTTAAACCCTGCTTTTTCAAGTGCTCCTCTTGAACCCATATTATACGCATAAGGCTCCGCAAAAATTCTTGCTATGTCAAAGATTTTAAAAGCTTCCTGGCAGGTTCTTTTTATAGCCTCAGACATAATGCCCTTGCCCCAGTAATCCTCACCGAGCCAGTAGCCGATTTCTGCTGATTTGCAGTAAACATCATCCTTGACGAAAACCCCTATGCTTCCGATAGCCTTGCCGTTAATTTCTATTGCATAAAAAAGGTTTTTACTCTCATCTGTATTTAAACATATATCAATATATCCCTTTGCATCTTCCAATGTATAAGGATAAGGGAAAGCATTTCTTAAATTTGCTGCTATTTTTTTGTTATTAGCAATTGGCTGAATGCTTTCTGCGTCTGACACTTTCCATTTCCTGAGTATAAAGTCCATTGTCAATCTCCTTGATGTTGCTTAATATTATTAATACTTTACAACTTCACCATTTGTCATTATCATCAAAGGCTCTGCCATAATATTGAACGGATCATCCTTGAACATTATAATGTCAGCATCTTTTCCGACAGCAAGTGAACCGACTCTGTTGTCAATTCCGCAGATCCTTGCTGGATTTATTGTAATTGCCTCAAGTGCCTTGTATTTGTCGAGTCCGTTTTTTACTGCAACAGCCCCGCTCATAAAGAGATACTGAACAGGAATAACAGGGTGGTCGGTACAGAGTGCTATTTCAACACCATTATTTGAAAGAATTCCTGCATTTTTTGTATCAAGCTGCTTCATTTCTGGCTTTGAACGGTCGCAGATAATCGGTCCGACAATAGCACTGACATTTTCTTTTGCAATAATATCAGCAATCTTATAGCCTTCTGTAGCGTGGACAAGAACACAATTAATATCAAATTCCTTACATATTCTTATTGCTGTGCAGATGTCATCCGCTCTATGGCAATGAAAGTGTGCTGAAACTTCCTTTTTTAATAACGGCAACAATGCCTCACATTTAATATCATATTCTGGTGCGTCGTAATCTTCATCGTGCTTTGATTTTTCCAAGTCCTCGGAATATCTTTTTGCCTTATATAAAGCCTCGCGAATAAGTGCTGCTGTTGCCATTCTCGTGACTG